>Ga0080013_1000816_pt1 | contig 42922 bp, 19 predicted proteins | sample ETNvirenome_6_85_FD_69236 | JGI IMG/M metagenome (GOLD analysis project Ga0080013, IMG submission 69236) | Marine viral communities from the Pacific Ocean - ETNP_6_85 (SPADES assembly) (version 2) | ecosystem: Environmental > Aquatic > Marine > Oceanic | place: Pacific Ocean | collected 2013-06-19 | reverse complement strand
AGTACCATGTTTTGTGACGTATGAGGGCATATCGTTACCTCGCTAGTAATCTAGTCTAACGCGCAACGTCAACTCGGTATTAGGATCCTTTCTGATTGGCTCTGATAGTTTAGCGACTGCTAACAGTTCGTTATCAGGCGAGTACAACCCAACGCTTGTGATATAAGTAACTGGAAGGTCATTAACATTATTTTTGACCACCAGCTTGCTGCCGGAAACATACGTTGGGTTCGAGCTATAATTGTACTCATTGTGATTCACTCTGCAGAAGTATATTGCGGAGTTAAGCTCAATTGTATTGTTAAAGTCGATATCATCAACTCTATGTCTTAAACCATTAGCCAACTGTTCTATGGTGCCGCTGATTGTGCACTCGGTAATAGAGCCGGAGGGCATGCCCACGTCGCCGGCACCAAATTCTGCTTCGCCGGGGGTACCGCTGAAAATGGAAGAAGTTAAGACTGCGATGCCGGCCTGATAGAAGACCAAACCTACAGATTGCGATTCTTCGCCAGCGATGACGCTTGAACCTGTAAAAAGTAAACCGTAGTCGCCCGAGGGGGATGTTCTAAATTGGTTGGCGGACAAGTAATCACCGAGAGTCAACGCGGTCGATCGGTTAGACAAGCCAGAGCCAGACGTATATAAAGATAGCCTAAAGGAGTTTTTCTTTATCTCGTCTTTTGTCAGAAGCCTAGAAAAATTCGTGAAAAAGCACTGATTCATAATTCCAGTGCTATCGTCCAATGTTCCATCCGAATCAAATTTTCTAATATTACCGTTAACGTCGTATCCCATCAAAACTTGTGCCATCTGATTATAGATGTTTAGTTTTTTAGCATTTTGAGTGTTAGTGGTAGAACTTACGTTTGAACTATGTCCATACGTGATATCATAAATATGATTTGCAGAAGAACTTAAGAAAGGGTAGTCATAAACTGATTCAAACATTCCGTGAGAGAACGTTTTAATATTGTTGTTGCCATAAGTTCCCGAAGAAATCGTACCGGTGATTGGTATCGCCTCGTGTAAGAGCGTTCTAGTGTTTGTTAAATCGTTTCCCAGAAGTGTTTTGAATGTCTTTGCCATGATTTTTACCTTTTATGCAATTTTCACATAACGCACTGGAATATCCAGCCTATATCCAGTATTCGCGCCGACGACCCTTACAACGCTGTCGATATAGTAGATGGTCAAAGCGCTAGCGCTTTGACCATTATAGAGCTGGCCGGCTTCAGCGTTTAATCCCAAAATGTTGCCCGCGGTGTTGGCCGCTTGAGAAGTTCCCAACTGTGTGAAAAGATAAGTTGAATTTTGAAGATCTTGTGAAGCGTGAAGTCTAAAGTGCAAAGTCCTGCCGCGCGGGCCTTCGAAGACCTGTGGATTTGTATTTGCCAAATCGCTTTTCTGTTTGCTATTCTTTTCTGTGTTTATAGCCATGGCAGGAGAGGATCCTCGCTTCGGATTGATATAGATATCATCAGTTAAGTAATATTGTGCAGTGTTATCGTCGTCGATAAAGTTGACAGCTTCCGGACGATGGTTTTCTGGCCCTTTAACCCTACCCAGGCGATAGTCCATCTCTATTATATACGCGTTTTCTATGAGGTCACGATCTAAATCTATAGTGGGAGACACCTCGTTTGTGTCCAGGCCTTGGTCTACTCTAATAATATGGTTGGCGTCCGCTCCGCCGGCGGGCACTCTGTACCCTTGTAATACGCCGGCTAAGTCGCTAACAGCCAAATCACTGGAGCCATAATGACTAACTATATTATATGTGTCTAGATCAGTCGCTACATAAAATTTTGTGTCTGTAACGGAGGTGGTAGTCGAACCGCTTAGTGGTCTAGAAAAAAGTCCAGATCTTCCTGCTTGTATTGGGGTGTTAGCTCTGTCCAAAACGCCGTTGTTCGTGATGTGGTTTAATTTCAAAGTAGGCATGTATAGAATATTTGTTCTAGAAATTGATACCAATTTTGTTTTTAAGTTAGAAGTGTTATTTGTAAAGGCCTCTAAAACCGGAGTTTGTAAAACCTCTAAATCGTAATAAGCGCTTCCTGACGCATGGTCTTTGTTATAAAGTCCATAATTAATTTCATCGTCGCCTAGGGCAAACTTTGAAATTTTAAAACTTCCGTCGCCTTGCGCCAGTCTTAGTCTACCAGTGTCGGTTAATACTGCGTCCAGTATAATGTCGCCTGAGTTGTCTAGAAATCCCATATTTAGTCCTCGCCTTTTATAAATAGTCTTTTATTCAATTAATGTTTCATGAGTTTTTAATTTCTTTTCTGAAAGAAAAGTTGATATCGATCTTTTTTCCGCTTCCTTTTGAAGTCAGTCTTAGCTTATATTTCTTTTTAGTTGTTTCGTCTGAAAAAATACCGTTCGCACCAAGGTCATTTGAAAAATACAGTTGTTGCAGCGCGGGTTTAACATAAATATACTTTTGACAAGCTTTTACAGTTGTTTTATTTTTTGGCGGTGTCATATCATACAATCTGATTATAGGCTTGACGGCGCCTTTTTCATCGATTAACTCCACCTCATAGACTGGGGTAGGGTTTGAAATGTGTCCATGGTCATCGATGGCCCTAAAAGTGTAATAGTATTTTGTATTTGGCAGGACAGACTCTTCAAAAAATTCTTGATCGATCTGCCGGTATAGATCAAAATCACTATAACTTTGTGGCGCGGTCATTATTCTAAAAATTTGAAATCTCTGCACAAAGTCATCGGATCCGAACTCGACATGGCCTCCCTCTGTTGGGGTACCAAATTCATCGACAACTAATTGTGATTTCTTTATCATGTCGAATTCAGCCACATCGCTATCTAAAATTATAATTGGCTGCTGCTTGTAACGATCGACGGCGCCGCTTAACAAAATTTTCAATCTATTGTTAACAGCACGGTAAGGCAATATATTAACATCTGGGATAACTGGCGGCTTATCAAGAATTAAGATTTCTGGTGTTGAGAATATTTTGTCTTCTAGCAAAATAATTGAAGGTTCGACTACGGTTGTAAAAGTTGCGTTATATCGGGTTTCTGGGCCCGGGGTCTGGGATATACCAGTTTGTTTACCAAGAGAACCTCCGGTATCAATATACTGCACCGTCGTTGTTTTGCCACTTGTGTCTGTGTCAAGGGCGGTCGATGGTATAAAAAGTGTTTGCAATGTTCTTTTTGTGGGCGTCGCGGTTGCACCTGTGTCGCCAATCCATTCATACTTATACTTGCTGCCAAACACAACTCGGTGCGCATAAACGTTATATTTATATGTCGCATAAGTTGCATACTTTAATTGTGTGTCGACATATTTCGCTATATTAAGTTCAGAAGTATTTGGTATTAAAATGTTTTGTACTATCTCTTCTTCGTTGGTTACTGAGTTGATTCTAACCTTTTCAATTCTGTAGAAAAGATCTTCTGTGTAAGCCGGAACCCCATTTATAATCTCTTCGTAAGTTCTTTTTTTGTCTTTATAAGTTTGTAAAAGTTTGGCCAAGAAAGCAGAACCAAAGATTTTAACAAATATTGAATTTTTATCGTCGTTTAAGTTGACTGGTTCAGAAAAATCATTTCTAAAATATGTCATATAGTTTCTTAAATCACCCTCCGAGAACACGCCATTGCCCGTATCGACGAGGGAGGCTTCGCCTTGTTCGTTGATATAGAGGCCCTCGAAGTTCATCGTCGCGAACGCCATGATGATTGACGCGGGCGTGCCGGCTGAGAACCTGGTCCAGTCGCGGATAAGGCTTGGTAATAAAATTATTTTTTTGTCGACTGTTGTTAAACTGGACGAATCGTTGTCTGATACAAAATCAACAAATTGATAATTTGGTAAATTGGGTTTAAACGAAGGAGTTGCATCAGCTGCACTTTGCTGCGCGCCCTTAAACCATGAAAAATTATAATCTTTAAGAGACATCAACACAGTTTCTGACAAAAACTTTGTTAAATAAAGCTTGCTCATCATGTCTGCTAAACCTGCATGTATACTGCCAGGCTTTAGCGTTTTAAATTCTATTTCAGCATAAAAAGGAAAATACTTTTTGTATTGATCAACGTTTAAATCCAACACGTACGGAGAGAAAACAAAATTTGTCATTATGTTTTCCAGTGCTTGTACACGATTACGGACTGGGTGACCAGGATTCTTAAGCGCAAGAGAGTCAGTTAAGGTTCTTGTGTATTCGTCAAAGTAATCCTCGAACAAGCCGTCGAAATCCTGGTCTAGGTTTGAAATAATATTTTCAATAATTTTAGTATTTTCAAAATTAAAACTAGTTTTCTCATCTTTGAACTTGCTGGTGTGTCCAATTGCTCCGTACAGGCTTAAAAGAGTTTCAAGCGGGTAAGTTTTCAACAGTGTTTTATACACACTTTTTAGTTCGGGGCTATCTTTGCCTGCAAGATAAAACTTTTGCATACCCTGTTGTAAGTCTTCGAAATCAAGCACATCGTTATCCATTAAATTGTCGTTTACAAACAATTTTACAAAAGAGTATATATTTGGCAACGCGTTTTGTATAGGGCGCGACCGGTTCCCGGCATTTGTTATATACATGCCTGTTGTCGATTCATAATTTGTGCTATCCAGTCTTTCGTTATAATAGGTTTTAACATCCATGAAAACAGCATTTGATGCTGCCACCGACTCTAACTCCTTAATTCTGTACGGTGTTACTGTTTTGTGGTAATGATCAGTAAAGAACGTGTTGACTTTGACTATCGGTTCGTATTCGTTTCCGGAACTTTCGTCAATAATTCCGGTCTTCACATAGTGCGTCCATGCGTCAAGTCTGGCTTGTGGAAAATTATCGTCCGCGGATGTTGTCAAGCCACCGTATTGAAGCTTAAATTTTCTCTTTTCTGTTAAATCTGTGAGGGTTAAATCATTTGGTAGTTGATCCCCATCCGGGCATGCGTTTAAACCCAGGCGCTTATTTCTAAAAGATACTGGTTTTTCCCAGTCATTTTTAAATTCTACCACACCTCCGTCATTTAGCCTTTGATCCCAATTTTTTCCTAATACAATTCGAACCTTGTCGGAGGTAGAATTAAAATACTCCGCTTCATTAATCGTTTCTCGGATATCTTCAGTTAACTTCCCCTCTGCGTTTCTGGGTGCTGAAAAAAAGATATCTGTATCAACAACTTTTTTTTGTTTTCCTACAGGTTGTGAATTGTCTGCTTCTGTTCCCATTTTTCTCTCTTATATAAATAGTTTATTAATACGTTCCGCCGCCGCTGGTTCTGCCGCGGCTGGTTCCGCGACCGGTCGAAGTTGTACTTGTTGTCGTAGCCCGGCTCGTAGTGGTAGTCGGGGACCTAGTGGTAGTTGCCCGGGCGGCGGGGGTCCTGGTGGTAGGCGGCGTCGTGCTCGGGGTCCTGGTGGCGCGTGAGGCTCTAGTGGTGGCCGTAGACGCAGTGGTAGTCGTTAATTTAGTATCTTGGCCAGTCGAGCGCGCATATGCTGCCGCGGATCGATCATTTGTTTCCGACCAAAAAGAAGGAGGACCGACTAGTAATTCTCTGCTAGTCCTTTCTACTGCCTCCTGAACGCCCGTCGATACGACGGCGGAATTTATAAGAAAATATTTATCAAGTATTGGCAGATTTAAGTTTCTTGTTAATTTTTCATTATAATACGATATTTTACAAAGTAAATTGCCGGCTTGTCCCCGAAGGTCTTCTTTTGTTAATAAACTCCACGACTCTTCATCGTATTTAGCGTTGCCCGTTTTTCCCCTAAAAGCCTCTATTTTAACAGTAAGATTTAGATTAAAAAACAGATACGGGCCAGAAAAATTTAGATCTTGTGTCATGGCGCGCCATCGAGGAGAAGATATTTCACTACCCGCCAATAAATGATTGCTGCTTATACTAGAAAATTTAAAAGAATTTGGCAAATTGTAAAAGTTATTAGTGTTTCCGATAGCAGAAAAAGTGTAGTTCCTCAAGAGAACGGGCGCTAATTTTATGCTTGCTGCGTCTTTACTATTTAAAAAGTTTTTAAAATACAAATTCGGAGTTATAGTACTATCCGAGAAATCGCTAATAACGTACTGTGTATGAGTGCTTAATTGCATGGCGCCAGGTACAATAACCTCTGCTTCTTTTAAGGGTTCTATACAGTCGGCGCCGGCTATTTTCGCGGCGCCTCTGGAGTCTTCAAAGAATTCTTGATGTAAATTTAAATCATGCACAGTCATACCCAAACTTTCAAAGACCTCTTTATAGGATTCTCTCAAAGAAAAATCGTAACCAAGATCCTCATATGAAAAATGTGCATCAAATAAATCTGCATTTTTTTCGTCTTGTTTGGTAAAGCTGTAATTTGTTAGCGTGACTAACATCTCTTCTAAAACTTCATCTTGGCGCGGATCGCGATCAAGCGGCTTATAAACGTAATTTTTTTCTTTTGTGCCTGTAAAAAGTTTTATCACACTTGGCGCTAAATAAGAAAATCCAGTGTCAGACAAGTATTTTGGTGACGACGTCCGCTCGTAACTGTTGTTAGTGGCATTTTGATTTTGAGTAAACAAACTTATGTCGTATACGGGTTCGGTATCCGTCGGTGAGAGTGGTTTTGCAGAAAATTTTGTATTTTCGAGCTCGCACCTTTCCATAAAATACTTTGCCGAAACTGTTCTCATCGCCGATTGAGTTTCAGTAGTATCAGAATCTAGTGACAAGTAATCAGAATATAGATCTTTGTTACTTATAGCTTGGAAAAGCTCAGCCGGATGATCAAAACTGTGTTCTTCGTATATGGTGTGACTAGACTGTGAAACGATGTTATTTAACAAAGACGAATTATCGTAGGCGCCAGTATAGCCCTTGGCCGTAAAGTTAGAGGAAACTTTTTTGAGCTTGTTGAGCCCTAGGACCACGTCCAGTCGGTCTATAAAAACTTCTGTTAATTTGAGAATGTTTTGTATACCCTTCGGACTTCCAGTAACAGGGTCTAAATTGTTTCTTATAAGTAAAGATTTTTGCTCTAAATTTTGATTAGTTTGTCCCAAAAATATTCTAAAAGCGTTGATAATTTTTGGAACTATTTTTGATTCAAAGCCACTTAATGTGTCGGCAAAAGTTTCAGCAACTTTCAGAGCGAATTGCTGGTTATAACTACCATTTTTAAAATATTGGTTAAAGACCGCTTTGGAATATTCTTTTGTCGTTCTGCTGGAGTCGTACTCAAATCCTGCCGCGGCGGGGTCTGTATACGAAGAAATCGAAAGATCGTAATACTGTTCTAAAAGTTTTTTTGTAACAGCCAGCTCCTTGTACATGCCGTATAAATATTCGTATGTGCCGTCTTTAAAGCTTATCTCTACTCTGTATTGATACATTCCTGCGGCCTTCAAGGCAACTTCGTGATCAGAAAAAGAGAAATATTTTATTAATGCCTTATTTTCTGGAGATAGGCTTGTAGCGTTGATAGGTGTTTCTGACACTTGTATTAAAGTAGAAGGCTCTTGATAAGAAGTTCTATCTGAATAATTGATCCGTCTCTTGCCTATCACATGTTCTTTGACCCTATCCCTGTAAACATTTAATTTTAGAAACTTAGATTGGGAAATAACATCTAGAAGATGATCAGGAATACCCGGTAAAGTAGAATACATTTGGGAGTTGTTTTTTAACAATTCTTCTAGATTAATAAAAAATAAACCATGTGCAGATCCGTTTTGATCTCTGCTCAAATACAACTTTGAATATTCAGAATCGTTATCAATAATAAATTCTCTTCTTTTCTCTTTTTGAAAAGTAGAAACAACATTGTTTATAATTTGTTCGATATTCGGAGTTGTCATATTACAAACTCCCCTTCGGCGACTTCAGTCATCCCGAGCGGTTGCTGGATTTTATTGTTGTCCACCACTCTTAAGAAAAGCTTGGACTGCACTTCTTTCGGATTGTGCGATTCGCCAACCATCCAGCCTGTGAATTTTCCGGACGAAGGCGCGCCTGGACCGGAGTACCCATTAGGATCGGGATTAATATCTTTTGCGTGTAAATGCACCGAACCTTCCCATGATGTTCCGTCGGGCAAGAAGAAAGCGCGTCTTGTTAATTGTAGCGCTCCGTTCATATAAACAATTTCCGTATTGGGGGGGCCTTCAATAATGAACTCTTCAAAAAAAGAGCTGTTTGAAGGCACGTCAACGCCAATATCTAAATTCTCTAGCCAATATGGCACGTTTAAAAATGTATAATAAGCAAAGCCTAGGTTTTCTATGCCTTCTTCATTTTCGCCTATTGTTTCTTTGTGCTGAAAGGGAATTTTATAATATGGTCTTCCATTAAATAGGACTTCGTCTATGGCTCCATGATCAGAATAATTCGGCATAGCGTCTGCTCCACTAATATTACCTAACAGTGAAGAATTAGAAACCTGGATCGGCGAAGGAAACCTTAAGTCTTCCTTCTCAAAAAGTTTGCCGGGAATCTCACCTTTGAATGTCTCTGAGGGTTCTAATTTATAACCAAGTATGTTCCCCTGTGGGTCTTGTACTGCGGCGACGTATTCTAGAAGTGCGCCTCTTGGCAAATAGTTGTCTCCAAGGTGATATTTTGCAGTGTATATGTTGCCCGCGGGGATCTCCGGGGTCGGGATACCGGTCGGATCAAAATCCGGCAACAATCGATTGACATTATTAATGTTTCTAAATGGTACCACTTGGATAAAGATTGAATCTAAAAAGTTTTGTCCTTGAGCGTTCAGGTCATTTAACCAGGCAGAGTCTTCTAAAAGCGCTTTGTCCTGTAACAACTCTAAATTAAGAGTAACGGTGTTATCACTACCCAAGACAATACTCGTGCAATATACATAAGGCAACAAGCCTCCGCCAGTAATATTGTCTAATTTAGCAGACATTAACAAATATCTCCCGGGTCATCTGATTCATCAGTATAAATATCAAAGACTTTCTTTTTCTGTTGATTAATAACATCTTGACATAGTTTCGTGCGTTTATCCGCATAAACCCCTAGTTTTTCGTTTACAGGGTCAAACTTACAAAGAATTTCGTTACTAATTTCGTCATCAACCAAAATATCTAGATAATATTCTACATGCGAGGTATCTTCGTCTGGTATGACCTCATCGATAAAACCTAATTCAGTCGTAGGGTCTGGGGTGGTTGAAAATTTTAGCTGTCTTAGTGTTTCTATGGTGGTAGTGTCTTCTTTCTGTTCTTGAATTTCAAAAAGTTCTATATCGAAGTTTTCTTTCTGAAAAAGACCATTGTTCTCTACAACTTTTAGTAAGAAATACAGCTCGTCATCGGCCGAAGTAATACTTACGTTGGAGCTTAAAAAGCCGGCTTCAAACTCTTCCAGATCTATATCTGCATCAGCCATATCGATATTTTCAATTTGTATTTTGAGGGCACTTTCAAGCTGCGGGATATTTTGTAAGTTGTTGCCTCCTGTTTTCTCCGGCAAACTTAGCGTTTCGCTAGATCCGGATAAAGTACCGTTTAAAAAGTTGACAGACCACGAGGGCGAATATTCAGAATTTAAATCACTGGTTCCCAACATGTTTGACAGAAAATAATTTTTCTCTGCTGTTCTTTGTATATCTTCTAAATAATAGTCTGCGGCGCCGGCGACGTACGTGTCATGGAGTACCTTCGTGACTTCACCGGGCCCAGTCAGCTCCCAGTGGTACTTCTCAGGGTCTGTCGGGTCTTTCGGAAAAAGCTTTTCATAACTATTATTAAATTCTTTTTCAAGCGAAGAAATAGAAATTTGGTGATGCATGGTGGGGGTTTCAACTATTCTTGCCTCGCTATCGTTTTGCTGCTCGCCCTTCGAACCGGTAAGGTCGGCCTTTTCTACATTATACAAAATGTTATCATCGTGAAAAGAATAGTAGGTTGGCTGCAGTTTCCCTTTGGATAACATGTGTCGCCCAAATTGTGTCAACTTTAGGTCAATTACTTCCTCTTTTTTATTAAAAAATTCCATTATTCTTGTACCTCAACTTGGATATCCAGCTTAAAGGTCTCCACCAAAGAAAAGTCATCATATGGCCAATTATAGCCAAAGACATCTCGCAGCGTTTTGTCTGTATCGAAACCTTTAATTTTAAGGTTTGTTATATTTTTGTCGCCGCTGACCTTGTTGAAGACTGATTTGTGTATCTGCTTGTTTTTATAATTCTTGTAACTTTTATTTCCTCTTTGTTTGACCTTGAAAATCATAAATTTTAAATTTTTATAAAATTCTCTAGAAGAGCCTATCCAATTGTTGCATCCCTGATTGACTAAACCGCTAGTTATATAACTAGGATCTAAGAAGTTTCCAGGATTAAAACCGTCTAAGCCGTCTGGCAGCCATGGCGTGCCGGCGCCGGGTGATGTGGTATCCAATTCTAGTTCTAGAGCACTTGTCACTTTTTCAAAAGCCAAGCTAGACTCCGGCATAATTCCCTGGTATATATCCATGAGTTCTTGCTTCTTTAACTCGTGCTCAAAAGGTATCACAATAGCTTGAAATGGAAGAATATTGTAATTTATAAAATCAAACTCCGCCGGTAGTTCATACCCCGCGTGGTCACGAGAATCGTCGTCCATAAGCATGTTTATCATTTTATATACGCTGGTATTTTTATAACTGGTGTCACCAAACCCGAAGAGACCTTCTGGTATGTCACCTTCATTGTGCTTTTCAGTCACAGCCATTGATAAAATATTTTCAAAAACTTTGTTTTGTATTGGTAGAAAATATTTTCCTGGAATTATCTCTCTTGTGACAAAGACTTCTTCTTCATCATTCCTAACTTCAATGGGCTTATCAAAATAAGGAACGATCATCAATGCTTCAGAAACTTTCTTGGCGTCAGATATTTGTCCTATCTTTTTATTAATTTGTTTGTCAAATCCTAGCTGCTCAATTAAAGAGCCGCTTAAATTAGAATCCGAAGAGGAAGGCTTTAAAATTTTAAAGCCAGACGTCGCGTTGAGGGCGTTAGTGTCGTAAGTAGCGGCAAGGTTTGTAATATCTTTGTTAGTGTCTACTATATCGCCAAGAGAAAGTGTTATGCCTTTATCTAAATTTCTATTGCCATCTAGTTTTGCCACCTCGTTGACTACAGTGCTGTCATATGGATCAATTCCATACCCGCCCCATAGGCCGCGGCCGGTAGTTGCATCGTGAAAAGAATTAGTAACATAACTCACTGTTTCTGATAGTTTTCTTAGCGGTCCTTGGCGTTCGTTTTCAGTTACAGCGGTATACGAAGACGAGAAATCTAAGACTGGGCATACCCATTTTGGATTAATACACCAAATGGATGCGTCTTGTTTTTCGTTAGCTCCGACCATGTTGTACTGAATTTGTACTCGTTGGAAGACGTCAATACTCCTGTCAATTTTCATTCTTGTTGAATAAAAACCGGACATAGAACCGGAGCCAGGAGGAGCTACACAAAGCGGAGATAAGTCAGTTCCGGTACCGGACCACACGCCTCCGGTAACATAGCTTTCTAAGTAATACGAGTCCTTATCTGTTTCGTCGAACAACTCTGTCCATGTGTCTAGGGAAGCACGCGAGCCTTGCGCGCCAAGCACCATGCTACTTTTTCCATAAAAATAAGGAGGTGTATAAGACTGATAGGCAGGATCCTGCAGATTAGCTCCAAAGTATGACTCATAGTCGCCTGCACCCGTATATGATGCCGATGTGGAAGCGAGTGAAACCCCGTCTATGTCAGACGCGATTAAAGGTTCGGTCCGCGTAATGGTGCCGTCGAAATTTAATGTTTCTGAGTAAATGCGTGTTATGGACCCAGTCATACGAACAATTTCAGCGGGGGGTCCAAAAATGTAACCTCTCATAGTAGCATTTCTTGTATAAATATTGTCTACACTTCGGTCGATACCACTAATTCCTGCTGATCGAGGGCCTTCACAAAGAATTTGGTCGCGGCCCATTTTTAACGACAGCTCCATTCCATAAAATTTGTCAGCGTCTAGACTAATATCACTATCTTGCTTGTGATCTGACATAATAATAGGCAATTTTGCACCTCGAATATTGTCTTGATCTTTCAAGAAAAAATTCATAGTTTCGCATAAGAAATTATTAATAGATGATTCATACAAGAACTTATTAACCGGTTTAATTCTGTCCGCATCTAAACGGGCGGCCGGCCCAGTAAGAGTGTGGGCAGCGCCGGGATGTTCTTTCGCTGTGCCCGGGCCCGGGTCGCCGCCGATTAAATAAGTTGCAGAGCCAGAATTTGAAGCTTGAATCGTAGGATAATTAATATCTAAATCTAAGAAATCTGTTGTAAGATGAAGTTTTCTTGACTGTCCGCGATCACTTATGGAGAACCGATTAATTAAGTGTCTCGTATCATACAAAGCCTCAAATGGCATCCTGAAAGTGGGGGGTGTGTTCAAAATAGCTGGAATACATCTTGATGCTCCAAGCATATAAAAACCGCCATAATTAAACGATGAGGTTATCTTTGTTGTAAGTCTATCTTCATTGTTTGGCCGTGTGTACGTGTGGGAGTCTCTATTAAGTTTGGTTCCAGCGTCGTTGAGCGAACCGCTGAAAAATAACCATGGCGCAAAATAAGTGGGCGCAGAATCATAAACAGGGTAATCTACGGCGATGCCAGATTTTATAGAATTATAAAGAATGCCTGGTGCAAAAAAAGGTTCTAAAAGGGTTTGTAATTTTCCGTTTATCTGAGCGGCTTGCTCAATTCTATCATGGGTTTTTCCATCTCCGTGTTCGGGCTCGATGCTCAGATCCAGGGCGTTGTAAACAAACTGTTTAAATTTGCTGCCGACCTCAACAGTTTTTGTAACAGGATAAAAATTCTTTTCCGGACGTAGCTTTTTAAGACCCTGAGCTATAAATTTAATTCTGGTTGGTACTGTATTGACGGTATTTACAAAAGGCTTGGTTAATAAATTAGAAACCTCGCCCATATCTGTGTGTGAAAGCGATTCATTAAACTTCACACTAGAAATATTTTGTGAGTAACTAATCGCGGAGGTGTCTTCTGAATATCCCAACTCATTTTTCAAAGTCGAAGTTAGAGTTCCTTTTGACAACGGAACATACTTGTAAGCTAAAGTGCTTTCTGAAGATCCGGACAAAGACGTTACGTCGGCGCTAGCAGTTATAAAAGCACCATCAAGAGTTAGGAAATTTAATTTAAATTCTTTTGGCTTTTTTGTTGACGGTAAGTGTATAGCCCTCACAAACTTGTTTTCTTCGGTAAGAGAGTAGACTTTTTGATCTAAATCCGTGTTACTAAACAAGTTTTCATAATAATGTTGCAGATTATTCGATATTTTGTAGTCTGGCACAAAACTATAATCTCTTCCAAAATATTTCATATCTTGCGCAAAATCTGAGTAAGAATTATAAAATGGATTTCTATCTCTTATTCTGTTTGTAGCATAAAAAGGAGTGTTATATGGGAAAGTGTGTCTGTTATATTGCAGAGAAGCCGTTTGTATCCTGTACCCTTTGATATCATTAGCTTCAGAGCCAGTCTTATGAAAAAACATTGTTGGTTTCGTACTATAAACTAATTCTCCAGCAGAACCGGTCATAATGTTAAGGTGCTGGCCTGTAGATCCAGTAGTGGTGGTGTGGACGCTATAAGCGGTGCCGCTAGAACCTCCATTAGGCTGGCCACCTCCAGCTACGCTTCCGGACGAACCTCGCGAAGTATCCGCAGAGCCAGAAAATATAGGAGAATTTGTTTGCGTATATGTAAGTCCGACCGTGTGATCTGACCTTTCTTTCATTCTATGGGGCGTAACACCAATTTGTAGGCCTTTTCCGCCGATGCTCGAAGTTAAATAAACTGGAGAGCTGTATATATCTGGGCGCGGGTCTAGCGGCCACATACTTAATAGGGCCGGTGCATAAGGCTGATAGGCTTCCAGGGTGACAAAAGCACCGGATGGGGACGTGGTGACAAAAGTACCGGTTGTGGTGTCAACCGCAGAATGTAGAATTATTCCAGGAGTCATGAAATTGTATGCGAAATTCCAATCTAAAGATGTCGCGCCTAGACCTCCATTGTCAGAAATAAGATTAAGCCTCCCTTCGACATGTACGTCATCATCATTCTTTACTTTTTGTATAATCCCCTGAGAATTTAAAGCGACTTGTTGGTGGCGAGCACGGGTTGTGCCGGCGGCGTTGGTTGCATTAAGCGCGCCGATATCGGAAGCTAAATCTGGTTGGGAGTCTTTCCAAAAACTTCTATTGTCGTCGTTGTTGTAACTATTCAGGCCTGGGAGCGCAGAGCCATTTATTTCTTCATATGAGTTTTTCTCTAATTTGTATGGTCGAAACGCGTTTATTGACCTAGGAAAGATAGTTTCAGAATATATGAAACCAGTCGCTCCATTTTCTTTTGCAACAGAGATAAAGTCGTAATATTCTTGCTTTGGTCGTTTTGTAGCTACCCCGGAAAAAGAACTTGTATAACGATCGGGGCCGGCTATGTTCATAGCCTGGTTTATTTCCTTATTTTCGAAAAAAACCATTTGATTCATCAAAGTAGAACGAACTTTAAAATTACCCTGCACATCGTATATAAATGGTTTGTGGGCTTTTAAGACTGACGGTTCATAATATCGCTGCAAAGCGGCATTTCTATATAATTTTGGATTTGTAACAGCACTGTTTTTTAACTGCTCGTTTGCAATATTAAAATAATCATCTACTTCCTTGTGGGTCTCATTTTCTAACCTATATCTTAGAAATTTCTTTTCGTCTTCTCGCATGACCGCGTCTGTATAAGTGGCGTCAATAGACATTGTGTTATTTAAGCGCAAAGTCCTAGCAACTGGATGTTCGCCTCCTCTGTATTGTTTCCAAGAAGGGTGCTGATAAGGGCCGTTTCTGTGTAACAACAAAGAATTAAAATAATTTGGCTCAGGGCTTATGTTCTGGGCTTGCACTCTAGAATTATAATATATTTCTGGTCTTGTTGATGCCGGTTGTCCTAAAACATTTGTTGAAGAGCTTATAGGATCAATAATTAACGTGTTTAGACCAACAAAGTCCACATTAATATTAGCAGAACCAGTCAAGCTGGCACTCAAAAAAGTTAGTGATCCACTTATAGCCATTTTTTACCTCAACTCTATCATATAAATAGATTATACCTTAAATTATCGACGCTGTTATCCATCTTGTTTGTTGGTCCGTCCTTGGTATCATGTGTGAAATGAAAGCATTGTCGTTCATTGAAGCGGTCACAAACCCAATACTATCCGTGTTTATGTCGCCGGATCCAACATATTTGAGCCTCTCTAAATTGTTTCGATGATATTTGTGTTTTGACGCGTCTCCAGAAATTTCATAAGAGCCCGAGGTGATACTACCTACTGCTTCTGAACCATAAACTCTCGCTGTCCTGTTTGTGCCGCCGGTGAAGCCGTCGACGTACACTTGACTTATGTCGGTAGTAATAGGAATATTGCCGTATGTTCCTGCTACGCTCTGATAGATACTAATTAGCTGGGCGCCGTTTGCTTGTGTCGGGACAGCCGAAACGATAATTTTTCCGTTATGACCGTTAGCGTGTTCGATAGCAGCTTTTATTGCAGTCAGAAAGGCGTTCTGTGTGCCGGACAAGCTAATGCTTACTGCAATTCCTCCGTCTTCAGCCGCGCCGGCCGTGCCGGCGCCAGTATCAGTAGTGCCGTTGACTAAAATAGTGCCTGTTGTCGTTGAGCCGTCGCTAGCAGAATTAGTAATCACGTATCTTCTGACAGTACCGTCCGTAGAGGTAATCGTAATGTGTTCTTTTTCCGTCATTCCGGAAGCAGCGTCGCCGTCGGTAACCATAATCACCGAGTAGGGTGCGGCGGAGAAGGCACGATGGGAACTAACGCCATATTGGCCTTGGTGCGCCTGTAGTTGAGAGTTGTAAACTTTTCTTATCCAATCATTTCTGTAAGTTAAAGCGTTTGCAGGTGAGTGTGTCTCGTGTGCTGGGTCCAGAAAGCCTCTAGAGAGTGTTTCAAACCCGCCAGGTGAACTAAATCTAGTTGTAATTCTAGTTCTGTTTTTAACGCTTCCAGACAAAAAAGACCTGTTAGGAAGCGTGTAATCTGAATATGCCGGGCTCGTACGGACTGTTCCTGGTGTTATGGATAACAGCCCCTGTATACTTCCCGTCGTTAAATATCTCATTGTTGTTTGCGTAATTTGAGAATTGTTCTTAACAAAATATGGATCGTTAGCTTCTGGGCTAACAGTGCTTACAACTTCGTATTTATTAAAGAAGTTACCTACTTCAGATGGAGAACTAGCCGTCGTATGAATGTTTCTAATGTTAACTGGCCGCTTTGCTATGGTATCGCGGGTATATACAGCTCTAGGCCGGTGATGGTTGTCGTGAGTGGGACTTAAAAGTTTAAAAGAGTTTTGATATACACCGCCCGACTCGCGATTAGCCTCTTTGTGAATATAAATCTGATCAATTGCGCAGTCGCCTAGTTGAGTAACTCCCGCGGTGTATAAAAATCTAATATAAAAACGTTTTCCAAGAAAAGGACTCAAAGAAGAGCCATACGCGGCATCGGAACTAGCAATTGCTAAACCCCATGCTGAAGTTGCAGCTGCTTGTTGTTGGCCAGATATTGCTGTTGAGTTGCTTCCAAGAGTGCTCCAGTTAAATAATAGGTCTGTAACATCAGTTTCGAATGCTTTATCTAAAGAAACTTGAACTTTTAAATTGCCGACCTGGAGACCAAACATATGATATCTAAACGACATTCTTATTTGAGAGTCATCAGAGACATCTAGTAAATCAATCAACGGGGTTACAATACCAAATGTCTGGCCAACTCTAGAAGGTAGAATTTCGCAATAAGCGAACCCTCCAGAGTCGTAGGCGGCCGAGGGGCCAGTTCCGGCAGTCGGTGTGGGGCCTGCTATGAACGACCATGGGTTGTCGGTGCCAACACCATTTCTCCAATATTCATACGGGCTTGGGTCGCCGAGGGTTGAACCCACCATGGAGGTGGGCAGTAACATGGGGTCTTCATGGCGTATTGTGTTGCTTACATTCGCGAAATCCTCTTTCATCACATATTCGTCTGAAGTGAGATTCAAAAATTCTTGTAAATGCCAACCCTCTGCTCTTGTTAAGGGAGTGTCACTTCCTCGGTTTAATTTGATGTGACGGTGTTGATTACCTCCAACATGCGTCTCGGTAAAAGGACCCTGCAACAGGGCAGCGGCATTAAAACCATATTTGTCTTCATGTACATTTGTAAAATCAATTTTAAACTGGTCCGAATACAAAGATTGATAGCCAGTGCTTAAAGAAGACGTATAAATCTGAAACGGCAAAAGAAAGCTAGTTTTCGCATGCGTATATTTTAAACTGCTGTCTTTGATGCCGCTAGATGTAGCCTCAAAATTTTCTTCCGCAGTCATTGTCAAGGCTCTAATCCTGAACTTCTTTTTATTTAATTCCGGAGGTATGAAATTATCAGATATATCTGTCTCTTTAATCTCGTTGTCTATGTCAAGATAGATAAAATCATCATCGCTGGCCCATTTTATAGTCGACTTGTAAAAATCATGTGAATTGTTATCGGTTTGAACAGACGCGACTCTCGTGTTGTTAGTGTGTTCTATAGACAGATTAACCAGGCTGTTGTGTGCTCTGTTATGAAAATAACTTGAAGCATATCTCTGGCCATCAATAGTTTTCAAAGTGGGCTCGGACGCCGTTACTTCCGTGACGAGTATCTTTAAAATATCTGCCTTGTTGCTATCGACCGCCGGATTTCCTGAAGTAAGTACGTCGTCACGGTCTGCTCGGAGCTTCCACCACAAAGAATTTTGACTTTGATTACTGTTTTGTCCCGGGTTTACAGGCGCCAGCATCTTCGACACGTTTCCCTTTATTACGGAGGTGGGGGTAGCTTCAAGTATCGGAGTCTTTGTTTCCAAAGTAGGAAACTTTGTACAATATTTGTTTCTCTCTAAAATATGGCTTTCGACCATATTTCTTAAGAATTCTGTGTTGTTAGAAGATAAAGGTATAAGCTGAGAGATCATTATCGCTACAGCATCGTCGATCCATTTAAAATATTCTATAAACTTTTCTAAATCTAGGCTATCGTTCTCAACACTTTCGAAGAAAAGGGCTCGCAACTTTTCTATTTTTTTATAAGATGGCCGATATCTGTTTACTGGTTCACCAATTAAATTATTAAAATTACTAACAGTGGCAAACAAACGCAGCATTTCCTCAGATATAGTTTGGTACATGCTCTTTTCTACAGAAAGATAGTGCTCTATATAATTCGTGTCTCTAGTAAAGACCATCTCGTCTTGTTGAGTTAAGATTTTTACCATGTCGTCACTGTTTACGACCTCTGGAAGTTTTAATTTGGCGGACTGCACAAACTCGATGTCTATCGCTTTGTCTTTGTGCGCTGCATCAGCAACAAATTTGTCGCCGCGCCCGGAATAATTGTATCTAGAAATCGGTGAGGCCCAACTGTCACCAAATTTTAAACCAGCGTTTGTTGAACCAGAAGCAAAATCTTCAATTAAAAATTGTCCAGATGCGTTAGATCCGGTTAGGTTGTCCATGGTCCAATTTAAAATTAAAGTAGATATTTGAGGAACAAAATTTGTGTTTAAAGAATCATTAGCATTTCTATAAGGTTGTAGAGCACCATAAGAACTGGGATCTCGGGCGTGGGCCCTAATTGCTTCATCTGATAAATAATCTAGCCAGACCCGGGTCGATGAAATTTTGACATCCGAATGTTTAACTACCGAACCGGTAAAGTTTGTTCTTTCTGCTCCCAAGAATATTCTTTTTGGTTGCGTAAAGAAAGTAACAGCATTCGCCAAACTCATCGTGCCCGAAACAGTAAATTCGTTTTGTAAAATATTTGATGCATAATTTACACCATATAGTTCGTACGTATATGCAGACGCAACAGGGAGCAAAAAGCCCACACTAGCACTGTGTTGCGGACGTGTATCGGTAGCTGCTTTTGTTGGCCTTAAACGAAATGCTAAATTCCATTTTTCGTTGTCATAAACGCCGGCGTAAGTGTCAGAGGTTTCTATTGGGGAGAAAACACTTGATCCAGACAAAATAAATTTTACGTTCCTCAGATCATCGTCTGGTTTTGAAACGTGCACGTTGAAATCTATTGTATCAGAATCAGCAAATGAAAGGTCTGTGTTGCTAGCAGCAACTGCGTGCAAACCAAAAATTGAAGAACTAACAGAAGGAAAAGTCTTATAATTGTCATCATCGACAATAGATCTTTTTGGAAAAACTACTTCAGTTTCAATTGTCATCATCGCGCCGGTTACCAGAACGTCTGCTGCCGAATCGGCGATGGCAGGAATGTAAGAGATGGAGTTAGAATCGGTCGAATCGTGATATTGATACGCTGTTGCAGTATAAGCGGTGCTGGCTGTGCCCACAGAAGAAGTTAATCTCGTTTCTAAATCATCAAAATCGATATAAGACTTTTTTACACTAGTGTTGGTCGTGTTATCTTTTAGTTTGTAAACGTCATTGTTTGAATAAACATTTAATTTTATTAACTCTTCGTCAACTCCGAAGCATCTCAAAAAGTTTCTTAACGATTTAAAAGTTCCTTTTGATTTTTGAATATAAGAAAGGTTGTTATAAATGTTTTGATATATAATATTTTTTACTTCATAAAGCTTCTTTTCGAATAACCTCTTTTCATCTCTATCAAGATATTTGGCTAAGTCTGACATGTCTGCAAAAAGCTCTGGAACTTCATAACCTCGCGAACTTAATAATCTTTCTGCAAAAGGTAAGGGCTTCTCATAAGAAGTGTCGTCTGGATAATTTATGTCTTTTAGTCTGGGCAACTTCTCTATTTGAAGATAAAGATCGTCAAAGAAGCTAGCCATTATTTGAGTTAAGAATTTTAAATTTTTAGACTCTGATTCATCTTGCTCAGCAATCCATGCCGGCATCGATTTGTAGAGAGACGATGCATTCTCGTGGTCGTGCATAGAGCCTATAGACTTTTTAGAAGTTAAAAGATTAGAAACTTCCGGGTGAGAAGAATAAATAATTGGATCTAAAAATTCTTTTGTGACTGAGGAAGACAGAGAAAGAACAATTGCAGAACCGGTGTTTCTACAATTTGTATTATAATTTACAAAATTACCATTGCTAATTCTCCCTGAATAATCTAAAATCGTAGAATCAGTTGATGTTGCACCAGTTTTACCCTCGTTAAACTTATAGTATACGCCTAGGGATACTTTGTTATTTCTGTCGTCATGTTTTTCGTTGTCAGTGTTTGTGCCTCCGCCTACTTGGTCGATGTAAAAACGGCCTATCTGTTGGGCGTCCCTCTCTGCTTTCCAATATCGGAACTCGTCGAAAGAAGCAGATATTATGTTGCCCCAACCTTTTCCGACGGCCGCGGCGCCGGGCAGGGGTCCAACAAGGCCGCCGATTGAAGCAATCATTGTGCCTGTTACCTCATTTATTGTAGTGGCTGAAGAAGACAGGGAAGCGTGTTTGCCGTCGACGTATAAGTTGGAAACGGTGTCTGACCCGTTGGTCTTGACTGTCAAGGCATAATGATGCCATTCGCTATCCGCAATGGTACTTAAGCCTGTATCATGATCGAATCTCAGCTCTGTAGAACCAGAGGCGATTCTTAAATGCACAAGGCCCTTTGAGTCGTCCGTCGATCCATAGACATAAGCCCTCAAAGAACCAGAACTTGGAAATGAGCCGGAATTCCAAGAGTGGAAGATGTATTCGTGGTGTGCTGTTGCGCCGGTAGAAGCCCAGCCTTCTTTTTTCATCCACGTTTCAACAGTAACGCCCTTGTCTAAATCTAACTCTAGGTTATTAGTTCTTTGATAAGTCGTGTCATATATGTTCGCTTTCGAAACACCTTTTTTAGAGGGGCCGGCAGAGAAGTCACTTTTGTAATCTCCTCCGGAGTCGGGATGCGGACCTCCTTTTAGAAAAATGTACTGTGGGGTGGTAGAAAGCAGAACATTAGAGGTAGGAGTACCGGTAAACGATGACGTCATACCCATCAAGACGTAGCCGTTAGATCGTGGGTATTCATTTTCAAATATAAAAAGGTCTAGATAAGTACTTTCGTTCTCCCATTCAACTTTTTCGGCCTGTGAGCCATCGTATGGATAAGTTTCGTAGATTCTTTTTATAGCGGTATCGTAATACTCTTCTGCCAATCCAAATCTAGCGAAGTTGGAAGCAGTAGCAAAATCTACATCCGGACGAAATAAATCTTTCCTTTCGTTGTATGCGTCGATATAACGATATGATTCTACAGACTCGGCAAGATCTTCTTTAGTTTTGTTTTTAACAAACTTAAGAGAGTGCCCTTTGTCAAATAGATCTTTAATGCTCATAAATCAGCCCAACTTTGTATACATTTTTAATTATGCTCAACCCTAAATTTAAACGTTTCTTCTTGGTCTCTCCATTGGCCGGCAACATAATAACTTAATTTGACACCATACATGTAGCCAGGTTCCAACAAAGACATGTCTAGATCAAAATAGCTTCCAGATTTATCGTAAGATAAATATGTGTGATAAGTTGCGCTACCAGTAGAATTATTGATAACTGTTCTCTCGTCAACCATTCTTATAATTTCGAACGATGCGCTTGGAATAATCTCTCTCTCGATCTCTTTAGACGCAACATTATAGATTGTCGGACTAAAGTTTTTTAACCTTGTAAATACCCTAAATCTCGCTTCCTCATCTTTTACGTATTTTGGCTTAAGATTGGTTATTTTTGAAACATATTGTTCGTAAGTGTTCCAATTGGGGGAGGAAAGTGTTTTTGGTTTTATAGAACCAGTGTTGTATTCAATGCTTCCGCTATGCCAAACATCATATATGGTTTTTAATGTTGTCGAACCTGTAAAGGAAAAAGAGGCCGAGTATATACCGGTTGAAACATAACCGCCGGTCACATTCAAGTCTGCGGCGCTGGCTACATCTCCGCCGACGGAAAGGGCGAGCTTGGAGCCAGAAGGTGCGTTGTCAGCAGCAGAACCAGAATATACACTGACTAAAATTCTTCCAGTTCCAACTGCGGGTATGTTCGCCAACTTTCCCCTAACATAGTTGTAAAGATAAACCGTGTTTAAATTGTCTGCTGCTGGTGCTAAAGAACTGCTGTAAAAAAAGTATCCTCTCTGATCTTCTGTTCTAGAGTCCCATCTAGCCTCAATCGTCGGAACTTTAAAGAAAAATTCGCTAGATCTTGAGAAAAATCTTTTTGTGTAATAACTTGTTTGTTGACCCTCTGCGTTCTGTAAAACAGATCCGGAATCTACTCCAGAAGAACTAGACACATATGCCTCTTGACTAGACGTTAGGAATACACCCAATCCATTGTTTGTTTGAGTGCTCGCCGCCCACTCTTCTACCATCGCGGTGATATCAAGCTCTATGTCTTCGAACCCTTCAGAAAAAGTATATGTATAATTTGGCATTGTTTTACCGGCTACGTACGAAGAAGAGTGATATTCGCCGCCGGCCTTTGCCCATGCTGTCGCTTTTTCTCTGTTTGTCCAATTTGATCCCTCGATGGACTCTTTAGTTTCATCTTCGTACGATTCCATGTCCAGACCGATCCCTTCCTGCCATGACTGTGAAACAGCCATAACATTAACAGTGAAATTGTTGGGCAATTGTTCTGAATGTCTCGCGTTGTGAACCCTTAAATAAAAATTAACACTTCCGGATGCAGGAATTGTGCCTGCAGTTCTATCTGAAGATATATTGCTAATCGGAAATTCTAACAAGACTCTTGATAGTTCAGCAGAGCTTGTAGTCTGCTGACCGTAAATCGAAAATACTTCTAAAATATCAGAAGCACCCATATTAGAACCAGTGGCGCGGGTGTTCAGGTCCAGTTTGAAAGCGTTGGTTATCGTATTGTCTTTTGTTGCTTTATATTTTTTAATCGCCATTAGCTGATAGTCCCTTTAATATCTAAATCAGAATATTTTAATTCATAAACTGTATTTTCTGGAGCGTATAAAATTCTTCCGTCTGCAGATATATATTCTTTCAAATTTAACACTTGGTCAGAATACAAGCCGCCCGACTTATTTGTTATTCCTACGTCAGTCACGTCAACGATCTCATCTAAATTATTTAATATATCATATATTTTTGATATGTAAATCGGTTGACCTATGTCTAACTTTTCAGCGAACATTTCTTCTATTCTTGTTATAGCAGCGCCGAGGGCTTCGACCTTATCTTGGGTATAATTAACGACGGCTACAAAATTAATTGTAATATTGATGATTCTAGCGTCTAAAATATCAATAGTGTCATTTATCATCCTGTAGTGGTTAAGCCAGGTCTTAATGTTGTTTTTTAACAGTTGGCTGCTTGTCAAAAATTTTCCATCTGCATCTTCAGACAAAACATACAAATTCAAGTTTCTCTTGAACGAGTCTTGATCTCTGTAAATCCTAGCTCTTTTTACAGAACCAAATCTAGGAGACATTCTATAAACTAGCGCTTCGTAATCACTAGCCGTTACCGCTCTATTCTGTGAAGAAAAAACGTCGTTAACTCTTTGTTTTAATTCAGGAACCGTAGGTATAGAAACATCTCCCACAATCGGTTCTTCGTTGATAACCTCTAGGCTGTCCCTAACAGTCGCTATCTTTGATTTGTTGGTCGCGTCTGAACTGAATATGAAAACTGGCTGTACAATTTCTTTTAGCGCATTCGTTGCAACATTAACATTTTCTGTTGTGTTAGTTCTGTAAGCTATTGTTAATGTTGTGTTTGCTGGTGCAATACCAAACTTGCTGGTCTCCACCAGTTTGGAAGGATCGAACGTAGTATCAGTTTCGTAATCCCTGCCGTGCATTTTTAAAACCACGTTTGAAGGGTGAATAGTATTATCTGTTTTTAAGTTTGTCTCTGAGCCGTAACCAAATTTTATATTAATAGTGCCAAAACTGTTAAACACAGCAAATCTTCGTGGGACAGAAGTGGTTACCATCACATCTGGTATATACTTTCTAGTTTCCGAGTCTTTGTTGACAACTGATCTAAAGATCGTGTCTTGCGAAAGATAATCTACTTCAAAATATTCATGTCCTTCCGAATCAGTAACTGATACGATCTCTGTGATGTCCGGATCAGAAAGTGGAATTGTCAAAAATCTCGTAAAATTATCAACACGTATAGTTTCTGTTTTCACTTCACCAGAAATAACGCGGCCGACAGCTTTTACTACAAACGCAGTAGGTTTACCATCTTGAGCGTTTGATGTTGCTACAACAACTTCATTATCTGAATTTGCAAAGTCAACATCGTCAATCAAGGAAAAAACTCTGCCTGAAGTAGTCGAAAATGTACTTCCTCTGGCCAACACGGGCAAATAGGTAGTATCTGGCGACGTTCCTCCATCGATAACTGACGTCAGCACGTACATATTAACTAAACCAAAAGAATTTGATCTTAGAGGCTGTTTGTAGCCCACTTGTTCTCCCAGTCTTAAAATATTGTTATACTCGATTGCCGTATCTAAAAATGATTCATTTGCCTGGTAATCTAAGTAAAATGACAGCATATCACCGGTATATGCAACTGTGTCCAGCATCAGAGAGCCAAATGAGGCTTCAGAAAAGTCCCTAAATATATCAGGGTAATATCTCTGCGCATAATTAACTAAGCTTTGTTTTATGTCACTAAACTCTCTATCGGTATATTTTATCAGCTTTTTATTTTTTTTAGGCATTTAATTAATGTCCTCTGCTTGCAGGGTTAGTGTTTCTTGTAGATTTATGCTTGGCGCCTCATATTCGATGATAATTGACAGGACAGTAGAGTCGTTGGCATCACCAGGATCAATACCATGATTAAAAAGTATTTTATTTATTCTTATAAAAGGCATATATCTAGATGTTTGGCTTGCTACCTTTTGTCTAATCATTCCGGTTACTCTTTGTGCTGGTTCAAACAAAAAAGACCTCAAGCCAACACCGAAGTCCGGGTTCATCATTCTTTCACCTGGCGAGGTTAAAAGTAGGTTTTTAAAATTTTGTTTTACCTCTTCCGCATAACGAACAATGAGCGTATAATTGCCATTTACGTCGTCTCTTTGTAGTGGTAATTTTGGCCCAATACCGTTCATTTGTCGTACTCCTTAAAGTTGGTCCTCGCAATTTGGGTCTTTCGTGTTTTGCATGTCGTCGTCTATTTTTTCTTCTATAGCATCTATAAATAGTATAGCGAGATAAATCATACCAGGAACAGTGCTAACGAAAGGCAAAGGCATCGGCCATGGGTTAATTCCGCCGCCGAAAGGAATAATTGATGGCATCATGGCTGTCCAAATTCCGGGCAGCAAATATGGCGACTGATAAACATCTTTTACCGTGTTTTCTGCTTTTCTTATCTTGACCTTTGCTTCTTCCTCTAACTTCTTCTTTTTTCTTTCTAAATCTTGTAGTTTTTTCTTATTTTTTAGATATTCTTTTCTTATGCCTTTTAAATTATCAAACTCCTCAGTAAAGTTCTCCCATTGTGTTTCTGCCTCTTCGTCATCGCCAAAATCTGGCTCTCCTAGCTCTAGTACCCACTCTTCAATAGCTCCAGAACCGTCCTCAATTGTGACATACTCAGAAAGTTTTACTGATGTCCCGTCCTCTTTTGTCACAGTTGGCAACGCAGCGACAGCTGATTTTGCAAAGCCAACTCCGACACTTAGTTGTATTTCTAATTGTTGTAAAATTTGTCTTGCGGCGTCAATTCCTGATTGTATTATTTTTTTCGCAGTTGCAACTCCCTGCTTAACTGCCGCCAAAGTATTAACAGCAACCGCATTTGCTATATCTATAATTCTTTTAGCAGTTATAACCGCCGGGTCTGTAATTTCTACAAATCCTTTGAGAACAAGCAAGGGGGTTCTGAGAATAATTTTTAAAATTTCTTTAGTTATATCAGGCTCTTTAGCACTCGTTCCTGCCTCGGCGCGCATTGCGCGCTCGGCCAACATGTTCGCAATAGGGTCTGGTAGATGTTTATAATCTTCAGAATTTGAGATATTGTCAATAATATTTGTTAGTGAAAGCTTTGTTCTATCTAGAACATCAGTTGGCTTTGAAATAAATTTTGAAAGACCATCGGAAGACATTATGGTAGCCATGGCCATATATCTTCTCATCGGGAAAAGATAATCGTACATTAACTTAAATTCGGGCGAATTCTTGATTTCTTTTAACATACCATTGGCAAGCTTACTATAGAAAAATTGATGTGGATTTTTTATATAATGTCGATTTGTTTGTAATAAGCCGGCGCCTAATTCACTAAACGCAATTAAATCACTGTTTTCGATAACAAAAGAATTGGTACCATTAACTGACACAATCTCCTTTTCCACCTCAACAATAGGTATGTGAAGTTCGTCATGAATACCTAGACGGTTTCCTTGGTACTCGGCGTCGATAATATGAGGTCGGCGAACAAAAATAGATTTGGCTCTTTTCAAGGGTGACAACGGCGACGTAAAGTCCATTTTTTCCTTCAAAGTGTTCAAGGCCGGTGGAAGCGTGAACCCGCCGCTACTCCAGTACGCGTTGGTATAGCTCATCCGCATTCCAAAACTTACGCTTTTAAAGAACGGCTTTAAACCATAACTGTCAAAAAAGGCTTTTAAAGCGGGATTATTGTCGTCGGAAACAACATTCATAAAATGTTGGTTATAAAAAAAGCTCCAAGCGGATAACGGTATATAATCACGCATTTCACAATTAAAGACATTGTTTTTAGCAGTTCTAAACTTGTCAATTTTTTTGTTGATCTCATCTATAAAGTCGCTTATGTCGAATGTGTCAGCCAGTTTTGATTCTGTGCAAGGTTCTCCGTTTTCGTCGACATATAATTCAGCCACAAAATTTCTTTCTTCGCCTTCTTTCCAGTCCACAACTTTTATATACGGCTCAAAAACAATATTGCCAAGCATTATGTTCAAATCGTTAACGTGAGTGGTCTCTACGTTGTTTTCAAAAGAGAAGCAATCCGTTGAGCCAAAGTATTTGTCTTGCATTTCATGAATTATTTTAAAATCTTCGTATTCCGCGGTGTCTGTGAACGGCTCAGCGCTGACTTTCCAAGTCTCCGATTTCCACTTATCATAATCAATATTTTCTGCTATATGGTGATACCAATTCATCGGCAAGGAATGAAAATAATTTTTATTATTTTTTGATGCAGAGCCTCTTTGTGCGGAGAGACCAAATAAATCTATTTCTTGTTTGTCTCCGTGTTCTTGATCAAATTCTCCCTGGCTTTCTAGTTCCAAAGCGTTGACATACGGTAACTTTCTACCGGAACCATAGTTCATAGTATAGATATTATCTTTTATTCTAACATCTGATACATATTCTAAAGGTGTGCCATCTAAGCCACCGGTAGCATAAGAAGCAAATTTATAAGCCGGGTAATCCACCGCGTTATTCGAAACTTCACTAGCAAAATCTTGTACAAAATCTGGATCTGAGTTTTTAATTAAACTAACTTGTAAATTAGTGCTAAGTGGGAAACTATTTACAAACATGTTTTTAACAATCGCCGAGATACTCTCTGCTTCTCTAGCGATCAAATACTCCATACTACTTTGAGGAGCACCATCGACGCCGAGTCTCAACTCCGCTAATTGTATATCAGTTAAACTATTTTCCTTTCTTAACATGTCAGTTGCAAAGAAAGACAAGAACTCTATATCAAAGTCTTCAGAGATATTTTGCAAAATAATCGCCGCCATAGACGTATCTTTGAATACGTCTTCCAGGTCAAAACTGTCCCAAGATATCACGGAAGCCAAACACATTTCTAGCGTATAAATCTTTATAACCAGTTTAACCATCCCCTCTAGAAGAGAAATTTTTGTAGAGTTTTGACCCTGTTGGTTTGATTCGTAAACGTCCTTGCAAAGGGATTTTTCATAAAGTTCTAGAATTTTTGACTTGACCTCTCCAATGTTAAAGAAATCCGTTTCAGTTCCTGTCAAATTATCTTGTGGTACGCCGATCTTATCTAAAACTTTCTCGCACCTGGGATCTACGCCATCGTTGACCATGGGGCTTTTTAAGATTTTCTTCCAGACTTTTTTCATAAATTTACGATTTTGAAGTCTAGAAGATTTCATCTTCGCAAACATTTGCATTGAATATGCGTACTGCATGTTTGAAAAGCCCTCGACGGCTAAAAATCTTTTGATATTATTAAAATTTCCTTCGTCGTAAGTCTTTCCAGGGGGAAGGTATTGTTGAATCTTGTCGTCTAATTTTTTAGACAACAATTGGCCAAATATTTGCGCTTTATAGTTTGTGCTTTCTATCGCAGTTACTGAATATAAATCGTCGTAATCACTTGCAAATTTATCTACCAAAGATCCAGGGCCCGGATATAGACTTTGAACCAGCCCCTGTACATCTGATGGCAATTTACCAGCAAAATTAAAGTTATACGTGTCATTAGAAATTCTAGAATCGTGAGGGATTGGATTTGGCGGCATGTCAGGATCCGCCTCAAGCACTTTGGCTGGCGCACCGGGATACAGGATTTTGATCGTGACCTCGCCGGCTCCCGCGGGCTGGTCAATTATTGAGTCTGCTAAATTGTATGCTTCCTGCTCTGTAAGCAAAATTGTACCATAGTCCTCTGCGGTTCCCGCGCCGGCGCTGTTAATAAGAAAATTATTATTGAGATCTCTTAAAGCTTTCAGGAATTCAAAGTCGACTTTTTTCTCATTTGGGTCAGCAATATATGCGTTATAAAGATCAAACACTTTATCTTGTGGATGATAAGAGAGGTCCTCGTCCTCTTCCATCAAATCTGATTCAAGTGTATCTTGAAATTTAGGGCTTTCAACTATGTTCTGTAACGCCTTCATATCAAATACAACTAGTGAACTCACGCCTGGGACGGGCAAAATAGGCCATTCATCACCAGAAATTATATCTAACTGTCTGGCCGCTGCATAATCGTCGCTTTCATTTATAAGAGCAACTAATTGTTCAGGTGTTAAATCATCTACAGTTATTAAGGCCTGTGCTACTGTTTCTTCTGTTACTTCGTCTATCGGATCTACATAAGTGCCCTCTTCGAACTGAGTTACTGTACCTTTGACCAATTTTGATACATTCTTTAATTCAAGTGTTTGAATTTCTCTATTTTCTGACAAAGGTGTTAATACATTTTGATATACTAAGCTAGTTCCTAATGTTTTTATCTCCTCCGCTAAAGTCTCCAGGCGCGCAAATGTATCTGGAGTGTTTAACGCGGCCATGGCTTCTGACATTAAACTTTGGTCAAATTGCATCCGCGTGAATTCTCCTAATTCATACTTTAATATATTTGGATTATGAAAACTAGATGCTTGTATCTCAGGTATAGAATCTGATAACATTTGTATAATATTATCTTTATTTTTTTGTGATCGTAAACTTTTGGGCATCATACTGTCAGGCACAAAATTTAACGCATTATATAACTCTTTATTAACTTTTTCGCCGCGGCCAGAAAAACTTTCTATTAATTGTTCCGGTGATGCGTTTAAAGAACTTTCACTGTCTCTGAATAGCCTTTCGAATGCTAAGAAGTGTGGATAGTAAAACTCATAGCCGCCGAAGGGAGCCCAGCGCTCAGTGTGTTTAAAATCTTCGTCTAATTCTAAAGAGATCTTATTAGCCTGGACCGGACCCTTACCGTAAACGTACGCGATGTCGTCGTCCTGCTCCTGGGGAGTGAAGGAGTTTGAAAAATCATTTACATTGATTGTTGGATTTTGATAAGTCCCAAATATCACCGCGTTGTTGGGATTTGAAAAATAATCTTGCATCTTGTTGAATCCGCCTCCTACTCTATCAGATTGCATGCCAGACGCTTCTGCTATTGTTAATTCCATAAAAGCGATCGCAAGATTAAATTCACGTTCGCTGCTCTCCAGCGGCGGGTTTCGTTTAAAAACACTGTTGGAATTGCCGGCTTGTGAATAAAGCTCTTTAACTATCTTAACCAAATTCCTCAAGCCGGGAGAGTCGATGTAAGCAGACCACCAAGTTTTGAAATCATACGTATTGAATTCGGTGTCATCGTATATTTCTTCAGGTTTCAGCGGGTCAAATAAATCAGGATTAGTCCAAAAATCAAATTTTCTAATATAAAATTCTGGAAAATTACGATTCATTTTATCGGCGCCATCTTTGGCGTCATCGCCCTCTCTGATATTGAGGGCTACACCTGTATATGCCAACATCATATAATACCAAACCCATGGTCTGCGATCAATATCTTTAAGTTTTGTATTCAAAGGCCAGGATCTAGATAAAACACTTTTTTGCTTCTTATAGCTTGGCGGGGAAGAGAGCGAGTCATGCGCCAGAACAGCATCATGATAAAAATTATCCAAATTGCCAGGAAAATGCGCATAGTTATTTTGATGACTTTTCAAAAAAGGATATTCAAATATTTGGTCGTCAAAAATAGTTAACGCTTCTAGTTGTTGGATTTTAATTTCTTTACTGTATTCTGCTGCTATTTGCTCGTTTAAATACGCAACCGGATTCTCCGAAAATATATTTGGATCTGTGTTATTAAATTTGGATTCTATATAAGCCATGGCAGCGCTGCTTAAGTCTGTATTGTCAATTTTATCTGTGATGTTTGTAGAAAAATCTTCAAAATTATCAGCGTCGTTTAACAATCCAACGTGCAAGGGCAAAATTTCGGTGGCATTTCGGAGATCCCCGATGTGCTGAAGAAAAGCTTCGGCAGGGGCGTTGACGGTCGGGCCGAAGCTCAGGGAGGTTGACCGGCCATAAGTTCCTCCATGGTACACGCCTTGATCGTCCCGCAGGCCGCCATAACAAAAAGGATATGTATTATAATATAATTGTTTACCAGATGAGCCGATATATTCTTTAACATGGAGCCCAGGATCGGCAATGAGGGCCAAACACTTTTTCGCTTTTGGTTTTCTAGCTAATTCAAGAAAGGCTTCATGCGCCCTTTTCAACTCTTCTGGATCTGAAACTGCTAATAACGCTCGTGGCGGCGTTGAGAAAAATTTGAGGCCTTCGAGATCAATCATCAACGAACCCTTAACGTTCGTCAAAATGTTATCGGTTATTCTTTCCATCGTGTCTTTGACGCCGGGCGGGATAGTGAAGCTTCCATTTTCTCCACAAATTGGCGGGAATGAGTTGGCCAGAGGATTAGTGTCCAACAAACTTAGGCCGGCAACTCCAGCTACTCTGCTCTTTAGATCTTCTATCTCTTGCTCGATTTGTTCGTCGCACTCTTCTTTGGTTAAGCCGGCTTCCAGCAGTGTAGAACAGCGTGCATCTCGATCAAATATAGCATCACATAAATTGGCTACCAATGTAGGTGACTCAATTACATTACAAATGTCTACATTGATGCTTTCTCCTATTTTTTGAAATATCGTTTTTATGTCTTGTGTGGTGTCGATGCCACCCTTATAAATGTTGATCCAGTGTATCTGAGTTCTTCCTAAACAAGCGCGCAGAGTTTGCTTAGTGGCATCGCCTCTCAAAAGAGCACAAAGTTGACCCGTTGAAACGTTGTCTAATATATCTTTTACCCAAGCTAATATATCCGCATCGGACAAGCCGTCAATCGATGGTAAATCCGCGGCCTGTAACACTGGAAACGGAATATCTGGACCTGGAGGAGGCTTATTTCCGCCCGGGCCGATATCGCTGTCTTCTTCCAAACACTGTTCTATCGCGTTTTTAAGCAATAAATTAACAATTTGACCTAGCATTTGTGCTACCATTGAGAGAATTGTTTTTAAAAGCTTTTCACCATAGTCGCCCATATGATTGTCTGTTGACAAGGAATCTGGAAATTTTAGTGTTGGGACTGGAGGGGAAAACTGTCTTTTTAAACCCTCGACAAAACTATCCCACCAGCCGGTGGCGCCACCGTTAAAGAAGGCTCCTGGATCTCTTATCAGGTTCTGAAGTCCGTCTAAAATATCACCAACAATTAACTCGCATATAGAAGCCAAACTCATTGTTCGTTTCATAAAGTTTAACCAATTTTCAGCGTTTTGCTCAATAACTCTGGCGTCGTCGACGGCTGAATAGTTATAAGGCATCAGTCCAGTGGGCCCTGATAAACCTCCGGGAGGCGTTGGGCTAGCTTTACCGTCACCCAAAACCACGTTATATTGATCAGGGTCTGGTATTAGATACCCAGTGGCAACCATAACAGCATCAGTTTCTGCGATGGTATATCCAAGAGTCTTTAAACGCTCTCTTTCATTTTCTATCTCTGCTAATGTATATTTGACAGAAACAGGTTGGCCCCAGTCCGTGTTTTCTTCATCTATATATTTGACGGCCGGAATTAAATCAACCTCTCGGCCTGTTCTTTCGAGTTCTTTTATCGCCTCGACGGCGGCGGTATTTATACGTATTTCGTCGTCTTCTATGGTCCACCATTTATTATCATCGGGCGGTGTATCAAGATTAATAGAAACAGAAGACACTTTTTTCGACATTAACATTGAAGTTGCAATCGGTGCGTTGTTAAAGGATTCGTCTAATTCATATACTTTGCCTGGTTGTTCTTGGCCAGTATTAGCCTCCGCTTGCTGCTTGGCATCTTTTGGAGCGAACGGTGGTGCGCCGGCGTAAATTTCTAAGAAAAGTTGACTTGATTCTGCATCAGGAGCCAACAAAGCGTTTGCTAACATTACTTTCTCTACCGATTCGGCGCCTGTAGACTCAATCAATTTGATAATTGCAGTCTCACATATCGCCTCTGCTGTTAAAGCAATGCCTAATTTTTTCTGTAGGCACGCCATGATCAAAGCGGTTATAGAACTTGTGTCAAGAGAATTAAAGAATCCTGTATATAGAACTTTTACATACTGATTATCCAGAATATTTCCACCAGACTCAGTTTTCTTTGCTTTCTTTTCTAATTCTCTTTTAGTCATGCCCGGGCTGGCTGCTGGCGTAGATTTCGAAAACTTTTTGTAGTACGCCGCCATACAATCCGGATTGTTGTACAATTTTTCTTGAAGCAAACGATCTTCATATGTTAAAACAGGGCCGGCTTTATTAAGCTTTCTAATTATTTCTTCGCATTCTAATTCTACTTCGTCAACGCTTAATTGTTTTGATAAATAAATTCTTACCGGAGGAACCATATATTTTACAAGGTAGTCCATCCACTTTTCTTTCGTTTCGTCCTCCGCACCAAAGAATTTATGCGAACTTTCATATGACAAAAGAAGGTGTAACGCTCTAGAACCGTACTCTCCTTCAAATTTTTCTCTTAACCATGGTAAAGCTACGTCTAGTGAAATAGCGCTTCTAGGTAAGTCAGAGTTAGATTCGTCACTAATAATCGAAAAAGGATCAAAATATTCTAACGTGAACTCTGTCTGGCGGTAATCTAAATTTGCAGGATCTGGTGAGAACAAAATATAAGAAATAGTTTCTCTTACGTCACCTCCAATTTTTCCGTTATCTTTTACACCTATCTGTATCAAATGTTCGTTGTTTTCAGTTTCAACACCTTCGCGGATGATGTCGTATAATGCACTTTTATTAGATGAAAGTGGGAAAGATTGTCTATGAAAAAACTCATTGAATATTTCAGGCATCTCTTTTTCAACAAACTCAATTTGCGCGTCTAAATCATATTCAAGCTGATTCGCGTTCTCTACAGTAGAATTAGAGTTGTTAATTTTACCTTTTAGTTTTTTGAGATCATTAACAATTGTTTTACAACGGCTTTTAATTTCCGACATTGAAAACGATACGGCGTAATTGTTTCCTTGCAAAAATGGTGAGCCTTCTTTAAAGTTGCTCTTATATAACTTCGGGTTTTTAGGCAAAGAGTCAATATATTCTGCTCTAATTGCAAATAATATCTTTTCGTTGCTGGGATCTGGTGTTTGAGTATTAACTTTTCTGGCAACTTGGACAAAATAATTTTCTTTTAAGTTTTTGATTAAATTTATTTTAGATCCGGCTTCTGATTTTCCTAAGTATTCTAAAAGGTTATCCCACGCGTTGTCCTTCATCTCACTATGAGAAACAACTTTGTCAGCTATTTTCTGTTTCTCAAGTTCTTCTGGAAGTAAATCTAAGTCTTCGTCACTTTGGTTGATTAATTCTGCCTCAGTTTTTCGTGGGGCTGAACCAACAATAAAGTAAAAGAAACCCTCCGAATAACGAAGCGATTGATACTTGTTGATGTTATCAGCGTTATATATGATTTCTCCTTCGCCGTTGCTAACACCATCGATTTCCCGGCCGCCGATTTGAGAAAGATTATAATCATAAAAATTATAATATTGTAGTTTTACGTCTTCTGGTTCGAGTCTTTCCCAATTTGTGTTTTTAGGAGGGTCAATTATTTTCGCGCCTTTTATATCTTTAACGGAATCTGCTAAAAGATCCGCCTTGTAGACGCGCTCTGAAAGATAAGGGTCAGCGCCTAATGTGTCTAGAGCTTTTTCTTTAATTCTTACGTATTCAGATTTCGTGTAAAGAACTTTTGTTTGTTCTGCTCCAAAAACTCCTCCTCCAAAAATAGCACTATCTAAATCAGATGTTCTTGGATCCGAACTAGTAAAACCAACCCATGTTCCAGTTTTGCTTTGTACTATTTCTGTTACAGTTATTTCGAAACCTAAAGGTACCTTAATACCAACTTTGGATTTTTCTTGTGAATCGTCGACAATATCTCCGTCGTTGTCAATGACACCAAAATTTGGTTCATCCCAGCCGTTTGCCGATGCGGCACCCGGTTGCAATCTAACAGGTAAATAAGGAGAGGAAAATATTCCGTCTTCGCCCTCTAGTCTGCCAATATAGTGTGCTTGATTTGTTGTAAATTCTAACGAGGCCTCTAAATTAGGATCGCAGGATATTGTTGCTGGTCCAAGTTCGTTGGGCACGTCGTCCAATGGCGCGACATCTTTTTTTACAGAAAAGGCCAGTTCAGGGAAGCCTTCTTCTAGATACCCTGCCGCGGCGTCCTTGAGAAGATCGAACGCTGAAGTAAAATCGTCGTCGCCGAGCTCCCAATCACCGCCGGGTGTTTTACCAGAGAGAAACCACTGGCGGAGTCCGGGATCCCAATTTGTTTCTATGACATTTAATCTTTCTAAGATTCCTAAGATTACAGGTCCGGACTGTTGCCAGGCTTCTTCAATTCCTTGGCTTATGTCTAAGCCGTCTGGCCATGGGTCGACACCGATTCCGGCGCCTGACAAAGTGTACACAGTGTCAATTCCGCTCGTTTCTATAAATCTAGACAAATCAAGTTCATCTCTAATCGTATTCAATTGTTCTGCCACTCTATAAGCTTCTGCCGGCGTGCCACTCGCCGTGTCTACTTCTACGGAAGAGGGAATTTGGCTATACAGTGCATCAATAGCAACGCGCATGCCCGCTGAATCCCAAGAATCTGATTTTTTGCTAGCTGACATTTTTAATTAACCTTATTGTTCCGACTATTAATAAAAGATTCACCGCTGTCTGTTAAGAAGTTGTGTTTAGCTCCTTGCAGATTTGTTATATGTTTCAAGATAGAAAGCTCTGTGTTCGCACCCGTTTCAATATCACACATGATACCAGCAATGACAGCCGGTTCAGAAGCCAAAGTGGTTATACCGTAAAAAGGTGAGACATGTGTATGCTGCTGCAATGCTTGATTATATTTCATCTGATATTTGATATATCCATGCATTATTTTTGCTAAAGCCTCAACATTATTCAGTATAGTAACTAATGCCAACTGTAAATTATCACCCAAAACTATTGGTTGTAAAGACTCGACATCGTTGTTCGCGATTAGCTCAACTCCGCTTTTTGCCAAGACGTCGCCCCCTTGAGAATTTTTAGCATCCGTGCCCGTAACTATTTTTATGCTCTCTCTACCAATTAATCGAACATTGTCCGCCTTAACAGCGATCGCTGATTTTGCTCCGTATATGCCAATCTCTTCGTCGCCAGGTGGCACTAAACTCATGGCCTTCGTTGGTGAATATCTTGCAAACTCGCCAATACCAAAGTTTTTATCAACATTTGTTTTTTGAGAGACGTAAATTCTTGCGGCATCTTGAAAAAAGCTTGGATTTTGCTTTTTCTTTTTTCCTTTAGAGTCCTCTTCGCGCGGGGATGGACCTCCCATACCGGCCACTATATCAATTGCATCGCATTGTGTGTGGCCCTGTCCTCCGTAACCAGTGTTGGCTAAATCGACCCTATCGTTACCAATAACTATGAAGGCATTATTGTCTGGGCCCGGGCCAATTTGTTCTTCGCATGATAATCTTTCTCTTGGCACTTGTGCTTGAAGTCTTTTTTGGCCGGCGGTACCAAGCAATTTTTTTTGAAATAACTGTCGGGTGCCGCGTTCTGTAGGCTTGCCGTAATCAACATCTTCTTTTATAAAAAATGATTTATATTTTCGTTTTTCCCTCTTAGATATTCCGGAACGATCTTGGGCCTCCTTCGAGAATTTTGAAGTATTTTGTAGGGCGGCGCCGGCTTCGTATGGGGAAGAGCCAGGTGTTGGTAAATTTCTTATATCGCCTTGGTTAAACTGACCATCGGCGCCAGCTTCGGATGCCGGCCCTGCCCATCCGCCAACTTCGTAGTCTGTCTGAGATTTAAAAGTTCCATCTTCAAACGGATCAGTATTCTTGCCGTTTACAGGAGCAGAAGGGTATTTGTTCTTTATCTGCTCAAACTTTGCCTTTGCGTCTACAGGATCAGTTGTATTAAACGATTCTTTTATCTGTCCTGTCTTTGGATCAACAACATCAAAGCTATAATATACCTTCTCCCCCTTGGAAGTTACGATTGTTGTTGTGCTGGCTGATATTTGTATTCCCATTATTATTCCTCATCCAAAAGCGCGTCTATTTCTTGAAGCGACTTTTGGCGTTTCTTTCTACTTTTAACAAATTCTTGTATTTCTTTCCAGGGTATAAGGCCTGTTTCTCCAGCCCAAAAATCAAATCGCATGTGCTGATCCCACGGGGCGTTCCATGATATGGCTTGAATTCTTTCGACAACGTTGGGGATGCCATATATGTCAGAGATTTCTTTCTGTTCAGGCTCGCTCCAAGTCTTCCCACCTTTATACCGAGTTTTCAAAAAATTAGCGTTTCCCCAACGAAAGCCAGTAAGGTTACAAAACTCTATAACCCACAAAGTAGGATTAGATTCTAGTGGTACTATGAACTCATGTTGGTTGCTGTTCAAGCTCATTGCTCGATCATATTTTTGACTACGTGCCGAATCGGGGCTCTGTTTTTTGCTAGCGCTGGGAGCGTTTTGCCACTCAGCTGTGCTGTGGGGCTTAAGAAAATTCTTGTCGACAAATATATTTTTAGCTAGTTCCTCTGGCTTTTCGCGAAAGACGCCTAACTGATGCAATCTTTTAAAGTTTTTTAATATGTCTTTATCAAGAGGACCACCTAAAAGATTTCTACTCCAGGCGCCTGTCCAAACGCTATATATTGGGTTTCGAGGGCCCGTGCTTTGAGCATTTAAATGAGGGTCGATATCAATACCCAAACCAAAAGCATGCAACGACAAGCCTTTGTTATAAGCCGTAACCCCTCTCGTATTTAGTTTTTCAGACGCCTTCACGCCGCTAGTTATAATATAAGGAAAGTATTTAGATTTCTGACATGCTTCGTTCCATTTTTCTGAAATTTTACTACTAATGCACGCCCAGACATGAGGAGAGACTTTTGATAAAGGAACGTTGCTTGGACCACGAGAATTGTATTTGAACGTTTCAGTCTTAAAGGCTCGCGGCAAATTAGATTCTTTAATCCTTGTTTTCGAGATGTTTTTACTGAATTTAAAGTCTTTTTTGGTCGGAGGAAGCGCTGGATCCTTAGTCTTACCATACGGGCCAGCATAGCCAAGCATTCTGGCCAAAAGACGAAAATCTTCTGGTGGATTGATTAACAAAGAAGAAATTTCCTCACAATTACTGTCTTTTGGGCGAATGGTGGTAGCTGTTTTCATCCCGGCGGCCGCTAGCTTTATAGGTGGCGGGACACAATCCTCGGGCTTCTTTATGTCTGGTTCAACAAAAGCTTGTATGTAAGAATCAGTTTTGTTCTTCAGTTTGGCATATGCTTCTGGTCTGGCCATAAGGAACGCTAAATTTTGCACATCCGAAGATGCAAAAGATCTCCGTGAGTATTCTACAATGCCGGTGTTTAAAAGATTCCAAACATCTCTAATCGATTCTCCGTCAGCAACTTCGTCTATCTGTTTTTTAGTGTTCTCATCAAGAATAAAATATTGTTTTTGTAAATTTTCTAGAGATTTTCTAGAGAGCCTATTCTTTTCGATAAACGGCGCGCCATGGTTGGGGTCGAGGAGTATTTTTATCTCTTCTAGTTTTTTTAGTCTTCTTAAATGTTTTCTGTATTCTGCGCTAAATAAAGAATCCTCGTTCTGATCTACCACTTCGTTTTCATTACAAAAACTCTTATATTTCTTATCTTGGCACAGAAGGAAGAAACCTTCAGCTATTCCGAGGCCCGGGCCAGGATTTGATATCTTGTTCAAAGCCTCTGAAAAATACTTTGTAGAGATCTCCAACTCGTCCAGTTGTTTTGTTAATTTGTCTATGGCTGATGGGTTTTTAGCAGAAGAAAGCGCCTGGTGGTGATCTGGTACACCTGCAAAACCTGGTTTTAATTGTGAATTTTTATCTCCTTTTTTAGGATATTTTATAGAATTAGGTAAAAATTTATTAACCATAGAAAATGCGTAGCCGACCTTCGTGTTGTGGTTTTTTTTCGAAGGTTGTTTTTCTTTTACAACATGAAAAGTAGCAAATCTTTGATCTCCTTCGGAACTTCCAAGACGAAAAGAAAATTTGTTGGCATTCGCGCCAGTTCCAGGGTTATTCGAGTGTTTTTTATAATCTTCTATTTTGCCAAGATTGTTAAACAAAGTATTGCTAGCAAGAGATGTTGGCGACATTATGTAATTAAATTCAGTATAAAATATGTCTTCTCTGGGTAAAAGAAGCTCGTTAACTAACACGTTGGAGGGAGACTGAACTCCAAAAGATGAATAAAAGTTTGGTGAATAGTCTAACATTGCAGTTGTAATATAATCGATCCTTAAACCTATTTCCCTATTGAACAAGTTTTTAAGAGAGGTTGCCGCGTCTGCCTGTGTTGTGCTGTTGGCTACTTTGTTTAATATGCTAGACAGAGCAACGGCTCCAAGTCCGTCCGCCACAAAAGACACAAATTCAACTTTATCAAAAACTCCACCGACAGAGTTATAAATATATTCATCCAAAACGTCCAGTACTTCATCATGAAATTTACCAAAATCTCCGCCGCTATAAGTACCATCAAAAGTTGATAATTGACGCAATCTTAATGGTGTATTTTGTGCTAGCGTCTTGCCAGATTCTACAGGAATTGTACTCAAATAACTTTTTAATAAACCTCGAATTTCAGACGTCGGCGAAGTTCGAACTGTGGTTGCAGTACTTTCTGGTGATCTGCCCGGGCCAATGTCTACTCCTGCAATTAATTTATCTACTCTATTGATATTGTCATTCTCTGTTCCATAACCTCTGGAATAAGCCATTTCCGGAATTACAAGAACATAATTTCTCCCATCCATGTTCAAATCTAGAATAGCTGGGGCTATTTTTTCTGCAAAATCGTTTCCAGGAAAACCGACGGCTGCTTCTGCAGCGCCGATCGACATATTTGGCCCGTTAACATGCGCTGCGCCAAAACCTCCTTCGTCGTGAAAATAATATTTTATTTCCACAGGAGCGTTCAAATCTAAAGTAGCAGGGGCATAGATGATGGTCTCCCTGCCCTTATCATTTGGACGATCTAAAAGGTCCATATATCCATTGTTTTTTAGGTGTCCTATCCAAATAAAAGCGTTGTCCGGACCGGGAGCAGGTGCACCGAACTTGTGTTTAAAGGATATTGCATTTTTAAAGCTTGATAAAGCAGCTTTAAAGTGTGCTTTTGTTCTTGGGTGGCCTCCACCGTACATGCCGGTCTTAATATGGTTTTTTATTTTGAAATCTACCAGACTTGAAAATGGGTCTGGATCAGTGCCGTCACCAACGTAAAAGCCAGGTGCGGGTTTATTTTTATCGATTGTAATTTTGCATGGAGGATTAAATGTATTCTTTAAATCGGGAATGGTCAGGAGCTTTGAGAGCGCTTTAGATGTGTGCACACCTACGATATATCCGGTTGGGCCGCCTGAATGGCTAGCCATCGTGTCGTTGTCTATATATTGAACCCAGATTATAGACCCTTGTGTAATATTTGTAATACCAGGTGTACCGGGGGACTCATCTCTTTGTCTGAACTCTCCATGAAGTTGAATTCTTTTTTGATCTTTATCGTTATCCGGCCATGGAATATCCGCATCCATTTCTGGTATTTTAGCTATAACTGTGACCGGAGGAGGCGAATTCGAAGCGGCGGCGAGCTCGACTAAAGGATCAGGGCCGACGGCGGATGTGCCTTTGCTATTCAGAAGATCGTTATTCTGCGCGCTATTATTAGCTTGAGGGCCGGTTAATACATCTAGAACAACTGCCGCGTATGGACCAGACCCGGCCGATATGTCTACACCATAAACTTTATCAAATATGTCAGTTAATATAGAAGAAAAATTTGATTCTTGGTCCGGATCGAGTCGCCGTCGCGTGATATCGCGATTTAATCTATTTAGCACTCCGAGAGGCAAATCCTGCTGATATGCGAAGCTAGATTTTACATTTTCTGTCATAGCAAACCCCCGTTAATCATCGCCGTTTTCTTTGATCAATTCATAAATATCTGATTTTTCTTTCGACGAAAGACTCGAAGTAGCGCCCTCTTTCTTGCTGATCAGGCTAGCTAGCTTTACTAATTGCTCATTAGAACGCTGCAAAGTTTCTAAATATTTTGCTGCGACCGGTCCAGAGTGTTGATGTTTTGTTTCATCCTGCTTCAATATTTTCATCAACTCAACTAAAAGAGTTGATGCAATTGCCCTATCATTGCGTATATTGTCAATTGCTTCTTCGACAAACTGCTCTGAATTTATACGTTTCCCTTTTCCCATTGCTTTTTGAAATTCCTATATCGTTGTCTCATACGATTTAAATTATTTACTATCTGCTTAGTGTTTAAGCCGGTTATTTCGCGCATGTATAAGTAAATAGCTTTTTTATTAAAAATTTCAACTTCATCAATGCTGTTAAAAAGTATACGGATTGCTTCCAAGACTTTTTTTTCGTTATCTTTTAGTTTTAGCTTTTCCCAGCTGTCTATTTCTTTGAATAAGTGTATCCAAAATTCTTTGTTTTCTCTGGCCGAGTCATAGCCATGATGAGTTACTAATACTTCGTTTAGCGCTGCTCCGTTAAGATCTTCATATTGTACATCCCTCTTAAGTCTTTTCGAGTTCTGCTTAACTTTGTGGATAAACCAATTCTTAGTTATTACACTAAAATATGAAAAGGCCTTAGACTTTCTTTCTGGATCGTATTTGTCTAAAATCGTCATAAGCCACAATTTGCAATCATCTCTTAGATAATCAATATTTGGCAAAGTGTTAAATTTGTAGGTATATACAATTTTATCAACCAACTCATCGAAGGCCGGCCCGATCAAAGAAATATATAAATCCGACCTTTTCTGTCTGTCCCCCGTTAGGGCATAATCAATTATCGCTTTTTCATGTACTTTAGTAAAATACGTATTCTTTTTTCTAGCCTTCTTCTTCATCGGCCTCTTCTACTTCAACATCGAAATAAGATGCTTGAAAATCTATAAAATCGTTAATAAGCCCACGAGAATGAGTGATTAGGCTTTGGAGATCTTCGTCTCCATAATATACTTCTAAACTATGTATTTCTTCTAGATGGTCGGAAAAGTTTTCTATCTTTTCCGATATTTCTGTTATGTCTTTCTCCAGTTCAGAATTCTTTCTTATAACGCTTACAACATACCAGATTATACCCAAATTAAATAAAGTACTCAGATACAACAAAAAAGGCACAACACCCAATAAAGTCATTAGGAGTACACCGTTCAAAACCACGGATATGTATATAAAATATTTATTCATTTTCTTCAAAAAACCTCTCTTTTAATTGCTCTTTCTGTTCTTCTAGATCTTCTTTAAAATCTTGAATAGATTGTTTCACGACGTGGCCCGTTTGGGCTGTTAAGCTCTTATCTTTCTTAATGTTAAAATTAGAAGGAAGCTTCTTCAAGGATTTTTCCTTTTTACATTTTGGACAATCTTCTTTTGTTTCGCTCATACTGTGATATATGTCGAACTTTGCTTCACAAATGTTACAACAATAAAAATACTTAGGCATCTTTGCTCATTAAGTGTTCTAGTTTACTTCTGATAATTCTTAGTTCTGTCAGATTCATTGGCTTGTCCCAAAATTTTTTTTCGTCCGGATAAGCCTCGAACTGCTTAAGAAACTTGTTAACCAGTTGGTAAGTAATTTTAAACTCTTCTTTGCTCAGACTAGTCACGGGAGCCTATCAAATAATCATCCTCGTCTTCGTTTTCATTATCAAGTTTTATAATAGGTGGGTTCATAATAAAAAGATTGTTTTCTTCGTTTACTTTAAAATTAAACCCTTTTAGTACCGGTACAATATCGCTTTGTTCCATTAGTGATTTTTGTAGCGCTAGCATAATTGACCCTAGAGCTTCGTCTGATAATTTTAGCATTTTTAATCTCCTTTAATGATTCTGTAGCTATCTTCATCGAAATGTTGTGTTGAAAACTCGTATAATTCTGTGTCTTCAATAGC
>Ga0080013_1000815_pt1 | contig 42926 bp, 73 predicted proteins | sample ETNvirenome_6_85_FD_69236 | JGI IMG/M metagenome (GOLD analysis project Ga0080013, IMG submission 69236) | Marine viral communities from the Pacific Ocean - ETNP_6_85 (SPADES assembly) (version 2) | ecosystem: Environmental > Aquatic > Marine > Oceanic | place: Pacific Ocean | collected 2013-06-19 | reverse complement strand
TAAAAAAACAAAATATGAGAGTGGTTTAATTGCATATTGTAAAAATTGCATACATATGTATTATAAAGAAGATGTTAAGAAATATCGTTGCCCATGCTGTTGCACAATATTAAGAACACATAGTAGGAGAACAAAAAATGAAAGATTCTATCATTGATATTATATTAGAAGAATATAGCACAGGTGTAGTAGCCAAATGCAATATATGTGGTATGGAACTACATGTTGATGATTGTTGGGTTAATAGGAAAGCCCAGCATGAAACTTTCCATTCCCATAGAACTGTAAATGGTAGAACTAATGTTAATACTGTTGTTGGTAAAGTTAATTGGTCATATCATGATAGCCATTAAACAAATGGCGACCGACGGGTTTATAAACCCCGACGAGAATTTACGTCGTGAAAAAAATCGAAATTCCATTAATTGGTTATTTAACTAATAAACCACTACAACCATCTATGAGAGATTATAATGGTGTAGATATGGTTGAAAAATCATCAAAAAGATTGACAGCTTCTAAAAGATTAGACGCTCTTGAATCTGAACTTGATTCTATGCACAAAAGCATAGAACGTGTTGGAGGTCTTAGCTCCTCTATATTAGAGAGGTTAGAATCCTTGAGTAAGGGAAGCACAACTCCTGAATTTGAGGTTGTCCAGCAACAAAATACCCCTACTGAACAAGTATCAGTAGTACAAGCACAAACACCTGAGATGTTTAATATGTCCCATAGTGGCTTGGATAGCAAGGTAATTGCTACAAATATAGAAAAGACAGAAGTCAAGACAAAGGGTTGTTTTGAAATATTGACGGCATTGATTGAACAATACCCAAACAAGGTAACTGTATCATCTCCACACGTCAAGAAAGATGGCACAATAGGAAAATCATACATCCTTAATATGCCACGAATTGATGAGAAGTTTGTACTCGTCAATAAAGAGGGAACATCAAAAGCACAGCAAGTAAATGAGGCAAAAGCCTTATGGAAAGCAGTTGCGTTCAATGGTTACATGTTCACAGGTAAGTATTGGACACAAGGAGTAGGTAGTGTTTTCACAACCTATATCAAACAACAAAATGAGACACCCGTATTAGAGTTTCTCAAAAAGAAAGGAATACATATTCCTAGAAAAGACCACAACGACCCTAACAAAAAGGAGGAAAAGGGGGATTAAACCCCACCTTCACTTTTGATATGAAACGCAAATTTGACCCAGAAACCTGCACAGGCACATATAATACCACAAGTAAAATGCCTGAATTGACAGGTTACGAACACAATTTAATCCCTAGAGGTATGTCATCAAATACAAGGTATGAAAGTGTGCCTGAATGTCCTAATCCTGAATTGGAAGCAATAGAATATGTAGAGAAGAAATACTCCAGAACTATAAGAGGATTGGACAAACTTACAGCAGAAGTGCTGAAAGATGACATATTATATGGTAAATCAACAATAACATCTAACAAAATGTTGAAACCATATATAAAGGCAAAAATAACAAAAGGGGATATTACATTAGGAGAAGCCAATGAAGACCCTGACAACTTCATATATTGGAAGTCTTGTTATAAGGGATTACAATGGGCTAGGTTACAGTATGTATGTAAGCTATGGGGAGTGAAACTAATAGAAGCCCCAGCTTATGAAAAATAATGGTTTTATGTCCTATATGGTGTGATTTATGATTTATCATATTGTCACGCCTTTTTTATTATGAAAAGAATAAACAGTTTAAGTGATTTATCAGTTGGCGATACATTGATAGCTGATTGTGATGAATTTTATTGTGATGAAGACATGGGGGAAACTATGAATATATTATTAGGTAGTAGGTGTCATGTGCTTGATGTTAGACGTGATTTAAGTTACATTATAGAAATTAAAGTTACTGATAGGTATGGATATACTGCTATTATCGATTACGAATCTTTAATGTCGAATGAACATCATCTTATAATATTTAGAGGAAAATAATGAAAAGAGTAAAATTTAATGACGCTTGTATAGGAGATACAGTAATAATTGAAGATAATTTACATAATATAACTATAGATAACCCTGAATATGGTATAGGTAAAAGATGTTTTGTAACAGATACAGTTTTTAGTAATGGAATACCTTATTTATGTGTTGATGATTCGATTTATATTATTGATACAATGAAAAATTTAATATCAATATTTAGAGAGTCAAAAATCAATCTCGGAATCGACGGGTTTATAAACCCCGACGACGTAATTAAACCCGACGAAAAACCGTCGAGTTAATATATTATTTAATAAAAATATAATAAAATTACAATGAACAATATAAAATCAATACCAGAAATACAATTATCGAAACATAACGGAAAAATTATTTTAGGTTGTGTTTTGGGTTTTATTGGTTTTTGGGGTATTATGGCTTTAACAGGTTGTGATATTGCAAATTATCAATTAGATAATGGTATTACTAGTAGGTTCGCCTTTTTAAATTGCTAATCTAATAATTTTTATTGGTAAAATTACAATGAACAATATAATAAAATCAATAGCAGAAATACAATCCACAGTTTTTGAGTATTGGAGAGTATCAATGGATTCATACTATAAAACGTGTGTAAATCCAATAGTAAAATCATGGAGTAATGATGAAAGTAATAAGTAATCTATCAGATACAGATTATTCTGCTACTTTCATAGAAATCGCAGATATAGAGGAAGATGAAAATGGATCGTAAAAGAAAAACAGATGGTGGATCAATAGTCATTGATTATATGATTGCAAATGGTAGAAAATCTGATCCTGACAAATTATTTGACCTGTTACATAAAGCTGGTTATGATAATGATGAAAAAGATGAGATTATCGCTAGTGTGTTAGCATTTCTAAAACACCAAGATGGAGATCATAGTCATTGTCCTAGAGGTATGTGTCATAAAGATACAAAATGCACAGATACAGATATGAAAGATGAATCATATATAGATTCTGACGGTAATCCAAAATATAGTAAAGGGGAACTAGATGATTTAGTATGACACCAAATAAAATCAAAGAAATATGCAATAAATGTAACCGTGAAATTACTAACAATCTATGTTCTATTCACAAAACAAATGAAAAGTGCTATTATTGTCATTTAGTTTCTGATCACATATCTAATTATGTTAACGAGGTTGATGGCAAAAAACCTGTTAAACCAAAAAAAGAAACTAAACCAAAAGAGAAGTCAAACAAAACTACAACATTCGCAGATAATTTAGATAAAAATGATGGATCGAAAGATAAATCCTATGGATTTAGTAATGATAAAGATGATGACAGAGGTATATATTCATGACTACTGAAAAAAATGAGATGATGGAAAAGGTGTTAAGAAAAGCAATGTCCGAATCATATGATGAAGGTGCATTATCTATTATAACTATAATCAAACAAGCAGGAATTAAAGGAATTGCGTGGGAAGAAGTAATGAAGCAATTATTGGATCTTGAAAAATCAATAAATAAACACATAAAGGAGAGTAGAGATGATTAACTACTATTACTTTGATTGCGTGGAAATAGGTGGAGTAAGAGAGTGTATGAAATGTGATGATTGGGTATTAGATTGTGATTTAGAAATGGGAGAACATATAATGAAACACATAAAGGAGAATAGAGATGATTAGAGGATTCATTAATGGATTAAAGAAATCATTTAGTGGTAAGGATTACCTTAGAAATATAAACCAATGTGATAAATGTGGCAAACCAAGCTTTTTTAAATCGTGTTTAAAATGTGAAACTGACGAAGCATATAGGGGATATGGAAATCATAAAAATGAAACATAAAAGGAGAGTACGAATATGAATCGAAAAGATATAAGTAAGGAAGATAGGGAAAAGGTATTTGATTGTGCAAATGAATTACAAACTCATATGTTCAAAGGATATTCTGCTAAGAAATCATACAATATAATCAGTAAAAGGTATGATGAAGATACTATACAAATTGCTATGAAAATGTTAAAATCGTCTAGGGAATCGAAAGATAGTCCGTACAAAGACATATCAGAAACAATAACACGTTGCATGTTGCAGTTAGAATATGAAGATATAACAAGCGTTGAACAGTTCTATACTATTGCTGAACGTGCATATAAAATATTTATGAATGATGAGAAGGGTAGAGCTATGCCTATTGTATTTATGTATGTAAAAGGTAATAAAAAGTTAGGTATTTGCCCGATTACAGAAACAGGTAATGGTCGTAGTCCAATGGATTACCTAAAAGATGTTGTTTATTCTGCAAGTCCTGACGCATATTGTTTTTGTGCAGAAGCGTCTATGAGTGAAGATATAGAACGAAGTAATTATCAATATGGGGATATAACTAATGATCCGAGATCAAAAGATATAATGGTATTAACAGGAAATACTAAAAGTGGTAACGACCAAATGCACAAAGCCTTTCATATAATAGAAAATAAAGATAAACCACTTACATTTAAAGAAATCAAAGAATATGGTAAAAATATAGAGAGTGATAAGATACCATGACATTTTTTGATGATTATAACGACTTTAATAATTCGGGTGGATTACATGAAGCAGATGTTAATATTTCCTCAGATAGAGAGAGAATTATAGATAGAAGACCTACTCCAAAGATAAGAATGACAAAATGCACAAGTAGAGAATTTTTATCATTCTTAGTTGGTGGTTTATCTTCTACAACTGATTTATGTGATAGTTCTAGGTCAAAAATTCTTAGATCTGTAGCTGAAAATATTGGTTTATCACAGAAAGAAGCGTCAGCGTTATTAAGAAGCTTAAATATGCAATCAGAATTATATCACGAACAAGCAAAATCTGGGAGGTTTGACTCTCAATATGATTAATGAGTTCACATGCCCATCTGATCCGAAACATACACTCAAATCAACCGATAACGACGACAGATTTGAAGAACTAACCTGTGTTTCATGTGGATTGATTCTATATAAATCCAAAAAGATAACCCAGAAATGTGATATACTACAAGAACAGAACACAAACAAATTACTTGATATAATGCCTGAAACATATACAACGGGTAGTGATTGGCAAGATGATGTTAATGATGAAGAAAAATCATTTAATTTAATGTGTTCTGAAACTAATAACTTGTATTATAGAAACAGTTAATAGACTATGGGAGATAGAGAACTCCCTTTAAAACCTCTACAACACCTACCCCTCTAGACTAAAGTCTTGTGGTGTTTCATTTGTCTAGGGGGGTAGAACTTTGGATAGAAAGAACGTAGATACGTCATCTATTCATTGTAATAATGAACATAATTAACACGGATTATTTACCTGATATGATCTCATATATGATTGGTATTAAATGGAGTCATGTTGATCATTTCTTTATAAAAGAATTAGAATTTATAGTTGGAGAGTTACGATAATGAGTAAAAGAATAGATACAGAAACAGGTATCAAACTGCCTAAAGGTAGTAGCAAACGTATATGGCGAAGATGGAAAGACGCAAGTTCTAGTAGAGAAAGAAACAATATTAGATTCTTACAGCGTGTTAAAATATTCGCAAAGAAATTTGGGCTATCTACTGAACAAGCAGATCAGTTTAGTTTCACAGGATAATGAACTGTCATTACTGTCATAGGACAGGTAGTATCAAAGAGATACAATACCACGAACAAGCTATACATAAAACGGAGATGTTACGATTATAAACGATATAAAAGTAGGTCAAAGGATAATTATAAACAAAAGTGATATAGGACAAGAACAACTTCTTCCACAAGGAGAACGAGGTACTATATTAAGTGTTGTTGTATCAGATGATTATCGGATATTACTGTCATTGGAATTAGATAATGGTAGCGAGGTATTCATTAATAACACAGAATTTAGATTTGAAACTTACGATAAATAATGCACACAATAACAAGTCCAGTCAGTAATTACACTTGGCGACCTGATGTAATATGTACAAGTGTAAGATCAGATGGTAAGCGAATATCAAACCTATATAGATTAACATGTGGTTATGGGGAACATATGGAAGTAGTACTTAGACCTTATGGATATACTAAAAACTTTCAATTTAGAGTAAGACTCCTTAACCCCGATTATAGTGATATGTCACAATCAAAAATACAAGTTGTGGCACAGCAAGTAAATAGATCTATGGCAGTAGTTGTAGAAAAAGAACTATATTCTACGGGATTGGATATTATACATAATACATGTCCATTTTGCTCAGAAGCTATAGGTATGACAGATGGTGTATGGCATTGTGGTAGTAATAATTGTTCCTTCGATTATACTCCAGAAAGTTGTGGTATTATATCTAATATGGTTGATTCTGGTAGAATTAAGACAAGGGGTATAAGACAGATTTCATCATTTTCGACTTTAAAATATGGTTCTGACTCAATTACTTGTATTAATGAGAGTCTTCATGGAAAGGAAGTTGCTAAAAGGAAATAAAAAATATAATGATTATGTCGTGTAATAAAATGAAAGACTGCAAAACGAATAGAGAGTTGTTTTCACATATAGCTAAATGCTATGAATGTGCCTCAAAGCGTAATGTGGGGGGCATACAGTAATATGTCTAAAACCAAGTTAGAGGGAAAAGTAACAGATAAAGGCGTTGAATTTTCCCTAGAAACAGGACAAATACCAATAATTCCTGTAAAATATGAATTGTATACACCAAAAAGATTCGGAACATACGTAGAAATGGGAGATGAATTAAAGTTGATACAATGTGCTATGGAAGAAGGATTACCATTTCTCATGGAAGGAGAGAAGGGTATAGGAAAAACTATGGCAGTAACAGAAGCATGTGTATTAACTGATACTGTTTTGGTTGATTTCAGTTGTAGTTCAGGCACTACAATGGGAGATATCATAGGTAGAGAACATCTATACAATGGCAACTCTGTATTCAAGTTAGGTGTATTACCAACAGCTATATTAGCTGCAAACAAGTCTAAGAATAGACGTGGTGTGTTATATCTTGACGAGCTTAACGCATTAGATCCAGAAATACAGAAGATGTTGAATCCTGTGATAGATGATAGAAGAAGTCTAATAGTCAACAATGAAAGGTATGAAGTGGATCCTGATGTAAAATTCACTATTATAGCAACACAAAACCCAAGCTATTATGCTGGCGTTAATCCGTTAAATGAGGATCTTAGATCAAGATTTATCGGAAAAGTTATAGAATATCCAACATCTAGACAGATATCATCTGTGATTGATTGGACAGATATTCCAAAGAAGGAAGTGCAACAACCTTTGCTATCATTAGCAGTTGACACATTGTCTATGAAAAAAGACGATAAAGTAGACTATGTTATATCTGTAAGAGATATAGCCTTATTCACAAAGTGTTACCGAGCATATTTGAAGAATGAGTCATTGAAAGAAAATGCGTTAGGACATGCCATTGAATCGGCACTCCTAATTAAGTATGCCGACGCTGAAGAAAGAGAAGTAGTCAGAGCTAGGGCTCAAGATACGTTTGGAGTTAACGTATAGTAAGAGGAGGGACACAATGAAGAAAAAAGATAACACAAAAGATATAGAATTGTCAGAAGATCCAGACCTGTTTCCACAGTTGTCAAATACTGATTCGTTTGGAGATGAAGAATTATTCGACGTCATACCAGACGAATTTGATGTTGAACGACACGTAAATTATGACGATAACCCTGAAAAAATTGGTTGTGTTAATTGGTTTAATGGCAAACCTGTGTTATCATTTTCCTCTCTTTGTGACAAAACAAAATCAATTTTCACACAAGTTAAGGGTGTACCAATAATTGTTAGGGAATCAAATGATGAGAATTACATATACAGATCAGAAAGTAGTAATGGTAAGCCAATCTATACTATAAATATAGCAAAGGCACCTATAAATGGAATATCAAAATATACAGCATTTAACCATGAGTTAGGACATTACGCATTTGATTCATTTAACACACAGTTCCCAGAACATATCAACAAACAATTAGAAATGATACCCAAAGAACACCATGATAAGGCATTAGAGTTGTATAGAAGTGTGTTTAATATAATAGAAGATCAGCGTATAGAGTCTTTAATGGGGGACATATATTTAGGTATAGGTAAAAGATTTAGACAAAGTAGAAGAAGGTTGGGAGTTATGAAAGATAAAAATCATAAATGTATTAATCCATTAGACGCATTACATTGTGCTAGAGAATATAGGACAGACGCATTGAATGAAACAAAATTCAAATTATCTGAGTCAATATTAGATGATGTGGAATTAAAAGACGGAGAGGCGTCAGTATTACTAGCTAGGAAATATATCGACCAAGTTCTAAATCCTTGGATCATAGCTCAGTTGAAAAATTGTAAAAACCCATTCCCTAGAAGTAAAAACAAACCAACAAATGGAGATTTTAAAGTTGATGAAGATAAACCGATAGGTATGACCAATAAACTAGAAGGTGCTTTCCAAGAAGCATTTAATGAAAATCGTTCATCTGATCATAGGGAAATGGAAAATAGTGTGTCAGAAGAACAAGAAAATCAACTGAGAAAAAACATTATTAATATGGATGACGGGAAATTGGGAGAAGTATTAAAAGTATCTGAATCAAATGCAGAAAGTCAAATTGATGAAATTAAGGAAAACATTGAACTTAATGCAAGAAAGACAAAAAGTTCTTCAATGGGTAATGTTGACCACGTACAATTTGTAGATAGATCGCCAGAAGATAGTGCATATTATCGCACACCCCCTGTAATACCAAGACCAAATAATAGAATTGCTAAAAATATAAACAGAGTGTTGAAATTAATAAATGCTAAAAGAAAACCAAAGATAAGAGATACAGGGGATTATTTATCTATCCCACATGTAATTAAAAGACAAGCAATAGGGTATGGAGATGTTATGGTTAAAACTACTCCACAAACAAAAATATCAATATTGGTTTCGATAGACGCTAGTGGATCAATGGATGGTAGCCCTATAACAATAGCTAGAGATATGATGGCTACTTTGTATAAATCCATACATGGTATAGATAATATAGAGTTGAAAGGAGTGGTATGGGCAGGTGGTGGAGCTGGTTGTTTGATTTCTATGGTTAACTCGAAAAAAGAATGTAATACAATTCATTGTAATTCATATTCAGGTGGAACACCTACAGCTTGGGCAGTTGAATACTGTGCAGATGTTATAAAAACAATGAAGGCAAAAAAGAAACTTATGATAGTAATTACTGATGGTTATCCTAATAGTGTAAGTGATTCTAACTTAAGTGCTGAGCAAATAGTTAGAAAGTCAATAAATAAATGTAGAAAACTTGGTATAGGTACTATGGGATTGGTTGTAGGTATAGATGAGTGTGCTATGTTAGATACAATGTTTGGAAAAGAAGGTTATATTTCAGTAACTAATATGGAACAGGCGTCATCTTCTGTAATAAAGAAGTTCAGAAATGTTGTATTATCACAGGTTAATAGTAGGTAATGGTGGATTATAATGAGCAAATATCAATACGGAACAAGGAATAAAATCATAAAAGATATTATGAGGTTGGAAATTGAAGTAAAATTCATACCAATTCATAGAGAAACAAGAGAGGAATTAGACACTTGGAGTGACGAGTATCTGGCTAGGTATAGATGGATGTTATTGTTGCTTAAAACAAAGTATGGTGCAAATTAGATGGGAATTGAATGGAGTTTAGGAGAAGTAACGAAGCAGACTATATCTGTTCCACTCACTACTATGGAAGATTATTATAGAAGTAAGGGGTTTAAAGTTATGGAAGTTCGTCTTGGTCATAAATTTATTGGTCAATTTCCAGCTCATATGGAAGAAACTGATCCAACCTTCTATGATAGACACCCAAATGCACAAAGACTTGGAAGGGTTAATGGAAAGGGGGATCTATTCAATTATGTGGATAATGACACAGTTGATCATTTAGATGTGATATTAGAGCATATTGATGAAGGCACAGATAAAATAAGAATGAGGGTTGGTATTAATGAGCAAGAAGAATAATGATAAGATAATATATTGCAAAGGAAGATACTCAATACATGGTAAATCTGAATGTATTGATAGTTTTGAATATATTGGAGATTGGGGAGATGAGGAACTTGTGAAACATGCAGATAAGGAAAAGTCACTTGACACTAAAAAGACATGGTGGACAGGTTTTGAAATAAATAAGAAGTTTGAAAATTTGAAAAGAAAGGTAGAAGATATAAGGGAAGATTAAGATAATGGCAAATACAACACGATCTAGTATTAAAGCTAGAGCAAAAAAGAGTAGCATTAGATCTGCCAAAACAGGCAAATCAAAAATTGCAAAACCAAGAGTGAAAGCACACCATGCTGGTACAACAGGTACATATTGGAAAGGTAATTCCAAAGGACAAACCCTGAAAGTATCATACAATGGTAATGGCAATAAGTTTGCCTTCACATTGGGAAACACAAAAGGTAAGATTGGAAGCACATTCCATGTGTCAGGAAATCAACTCATGAATATTATGGGTATTCCTCTCATGGTTGTTCCAACCTAACCTCTTTTTTTCTAATCGGGCTATCATGATGAGGAGTATGTTAGAATTGCTTGTAAAGGATTTGGACAGAATTCCAAAGTAATCAAACTAACATATGGCTAAATGATTGCCTATCATACTGTATAGTATTTAGGGTGGCACCCTATATGTTATACATTTAACATCACATATTACGAGAAAAGTGGAACTGAGATTAAATTGTGTTCGACTTCTGGGTTATACTCGCCTTGTAACCGTAGAATACAACTCTTTTCCCATTAAACTAATTATAATGTACGAAAAAATAAGAGAGAAAAATAAGCAAAAACATAAGGAACTCAATGAACTGAAATCTTCAATGAAAGATGATATAGTAGAATTGGGGGATATAGGGGTTGAATGTGCTTTGAAATATCAAATAGCCCCTACAGAGTTGGCTATCGATAGGTTAGATACGATACGCATTAGAGGAGAGAAGGATCATATGTCCTTTGTTGCAACACTAGCTTCTGAACAACTCGATCGTATAATGGAGGCGAAACAAGAGTGGTAATATTTGGGGAAATATTATCCTCCTTATCCATTATATTTTCATTTCAATTATACAAGATATTCGTCTATCCATTGAAGTCGAAATATTAAATCATGTTCTTGATAATCATCAATTTCAACATGTTTGTATTTATATAATAAATAGTGTATTGTTTCATGTGTTATAGTTGAGTATATATCTCGTATATTCTCATGCTGGTTGACATATATTATAATTCTACCTTTACCTTCAAAAAGAGTTACACCTCTCTCATTACTACATCTATGATCAATAGTTTTAAAGTCTATATCCAAGTAGGCACACCATGATATTTATATGGTAATTTAGCATTAAAAGATTATGAAATTATGGCGTAAATTCTGGGATTGGTATGAAAATAAGATATTAGGATCGATTATAATTATAGCAATAATACAGTTTATCCAGATACCACATATGGTATGGAACGCTGATTTAATGTTAGAATCAGGTATAATATCAAAAATACACCCTATAATAGATTGGTTTCTATATGGGGTAGACTTAATAGAGATAGTGTCTATAATAAATGTAGGAATGATAATGTTTAGTTTAATAAAGAAAAGGAGAACAAAATGAATCCAAACACACCAAATATATGGAATAAAAAACCATACATAAGAAAAAGAGAGGTATATTATTGTAAGATATGCAAGGAAGAATTTCTTGATCCATGTTATATGCACTACCTTATAGAAAACTCATATGAAAGGAGGATTAGAAATGGATGATACATATATTGAATGTCCTTACGGGTATGAGAACTGTATAGGAGATGATGTTGAATCGTTATGTAGTGGTTGTAAAGAAGATAAGGTAGAAGCGTGGCATAACGCATATCATGATACTTATGACTAAAAAATCCAGAATTCCCAAAAACTGTGTATTAAATGGTATATGTTTAAGATGTGAATGTAAATTAATTATTAAACATAATAATTTCTGTGCAGCTTGCGTAGATATTATGGATAAAAAAACACGAAACAATGATTTTATATCAACCCACAATTATGGATAATGATGAAAAAGAATGAATATGAAATGTGTGATTGTGGACATTTTGGAGGAAACTCTAATGTTAAACAACAACATGAAAATAGAATGGAATTAGGACACGGTATGTGTGTAGTATGTGATTGTCCTCAATTCACATGGGTAGGTTTCTGTGATGATCAAGGAAAGATCAACACATAGCCTTTTTTATAATTATGAGATGTAATCAAACAGTACATTACTGTAAAGCCGACAAAAAGACAGGGAAACCTGTTATTGTAACAGATGGTATAACAGGCGATACAAGAAATGTCAGAAAGTGGTCAATGGATCTATTCGATAAGGATGGATATCCTGTAAGATTGGAAGTTGAATTTAATAATTCAACCTCTAAAGCCAAAAGACAAGGTGCTACAACCATTTTGAAGGTGTTCAAGTAGCATGAAGTGTCCAAATTGTAAAGGTCACGGGCAGTATATAATGCCAGATGGTGGTAGATTTTGTACGTGTGATATGTGTAAAGGTAAGAAAGAAATATCACAACAACAGTACAACTCTTATATATAGGGTAAACCCCTATGTATATATGGCTGATAAATCATCAGATAAAGCTCCAGATAAAGCTCCAGATACCTCTCCAATTATAGAGGAAAATACTGATGAGGAAACCGTATCAATACCAAGTCCTAGATTTGACTTGATAAGTAAGATGTTTGGGGAAATAGATGAGGTATTAGCAAGTAACGATCAAGAAAATAATTTAACAGTATTTGAGATGGAGATATTGATCTTAATGCTGAGAAAGAAAATAGATCATTTAGGTATCATGGCAGCTATGGAAGGCGAACATACACATGAACCTGTTAAAGGCAACACACAAGTTTATGGTTAGTGTTTGGGTAGGTTATGTAAAAATTTAGATGTAATCGCGTAATAATGACTCAAGTTCCAATTTTGCCTGTTCTTTGTTTTTTTCTTTAAATAATGCTGGGCACTCATATTTGAATACATCAATAACATTACACCCTGAACATTCAAGTTCATATCTTTGTCGTCCATCTAATATACCAAATGCTTTTGTTTTATGCCTGTCATCTTGTATTCTTATAACCAATGGTTTGTCTAGGAATACTACCAGATCCAATGTCTCTTTTAAGGCTCTCACACCCATATCTTCCTTAAATTCTTTAGATAGTAGTTCTTTTAATGGTACTTGTCTTCTTATTACTGATGTTGGAAATAATTTTAATAATATTTTGGCTGATAGTCTTTCCCCCTGACCTATAATTTCCAACGTGTGTTTTTACTCCTAACATCACTTTTATTATTATCATTTTTTGATAATTTTGCTTTTAATTCGTCTATTTTATCAGATTCTTCATAAAAATTATTCATTTCCTTGGCTTTTTTCCTGCAAGTGCAACAATCATGTTTTGTTTTTGTCATACTCCCTCAATAATATAATGGGTTTACCTTTTATATGTGTTTTTACATTTATTGCTATGGCTTTTTGACTGTATCTTGTACAGAATGATATTATTGGTCCTGCTGCTGGAAATGCGTTTGTTTTAAATTGTAAGAATATTAGGTCCCCCTTTTGGTCAAATCCCATACCATCAAATAGATTATAGTAATCTGTGGCCCTATAATTTTTATCCTTATTATATACAAAGTCCTTATGCCTACAATGAGTCCTTAAAGTTATATCTGTAAATCCCATTTTTAATAAATGATTAACTGCTATCTTATTAGTTGCCCGCATTTTCTCTCTATTTCTAGATTTGACTTTAGGTTTCACTACATTCACAGCACCCATACATTATATATGTTATGGGACTATTTATGGGTTGTCTATTCCTTTATCTGTCAATACAAACTCTGCATCGAATACTGCCTGTTTAGGACTATCTATTGCTGTAGCATATCGTTTCTTACCTGATTTTTTGAAATATAATCTATACGTACTAGCATGTCCTACTATATGTCCTCCTACTGGCCTAATAGGATCACCATATGATTGTGATGGATCTGATAGGACTTGATTTGTCATTAATACTGCTACGTTAAAGAAATATGCACTGTTTTTTAATACTCCCATGAATTTTGCTAAGTTTTGTTGTCTTGATGCTAGAGTGCCCCTGCCGAGATATTCTTCTCTAAATTGTCCTGTTGCACCATCTATAATAATTAATTTTACAGATTCATCTTCAACCAATCTAGGACTTAGATTAGATACTTCTTCAACAACACTATCAGTGTTTGGTGTATGTGTATATGATAACTTATCATCTATTATATCATCCAATTCATCATCTGTTTTATCATCACCATATCCTCTTGCTCTGATAATCTGATGTAGTCTTGACGGATCAAATGTATCTTCACAGTCTATCCACACTGCCTTCCATCCATGTTTAAACATAGCTTCAACAAGTATAGTGTAACAGAATTGTGTTTTACCAGATGCGAATGCACCATACACTTCAGTTAACGCTTCTAGTTCTATACCACCACCAAGCATTTCATCAATTTCTATATTACCTGATGGTATTTTCATCATATTTGCTCTGTATTTTCTTAATTCTGAAACCTTTAGTTTTGGGCTACGTGTTCTTTTACTGTTTTCTAGTACTTTGCCACAAATTTTAAATAATTTATGTATTCTTGAATCCTCCATATCTGTAAAGTTTTTAATTTCATTACTTCCCCTAATTAACACATCATACACAGTTGTAACTCCTACAGCCTCTAGTTTTTTATAACTCAACTCACCTATACCTGCACCACTTCCAACATAATCTTTCAAATAAATTGAAGTTGGGCTTTCTAAATCCTGTTTATCTTTTTTAGTTTTCTTTTTTGGTTTAATTATTTCCTGCACTTCTACACTTGTGTCAGACTCAATCTCTTCTATCATAGTGTCCATATACCTCTATTAAGTGGTTTACGTAATATAAAGCTTCTTATTAATAACATAATGATTAATCATCCCACCTATATCTTCCGTTAGCACATTTTCTAATCAATCCAGAATTATAACATTGTGTAAACTTGTTCATACTTTGTTTTCTTTCCCAATTATATTCCAACTCCAATAATTCATATAGATCTTTTTCATCTACATAGTTTTTATCATTTGTACACTTCTTCCATGCTCTTGTAAATTGTTGGTCCTTGTTAAGTTTTTCAGATTTAATTAATGTTAATTGTGAACCTGACTCTTCTAATTCCTTACCAAAAGTACGATATGAGTCTTTGAATAAACCATACACTGCTGTAACATCTGATTCATCAGCTTGTGTTTTGAATAATAGTTTTGCATGACTCATTGATAACCTACTTAATGATTCTAATGTTCTTGGTGTTACTGGTATGCTTCCTTTTTCCTTTGATATGTTACGTAACTTTTCATATATTTTTTTTAATTGTTGTTGAGCACCTACAGTAAGATCAACATTAAGCTGTGATATATAATTTAAGTATGATGTTATCTGTCTTCTATCCATATATGTTTCTTTTTCTTCTGTACCATCACCAAAATCTTCTAACACCTTATCTGCTTTCTTTGAATCCATAATACCATCAACCTTATCCTTTATCAGAAATATCAAATCAAATCTGGTTAATATTGGTGTTGGTAAATCAATATTCTCCATAAGTGTCAAACTGTCATCATAATTACCAAACCTCGGATTTGCTGCTGCCAATGTTACGGCCATAGCTGGTAAACTAACATTTTTTCCTGAAACAGAACGTGATACCTTACCCTGTTCCATGACTTCGTGCATTATACCCATATCATCTTTATTCATCTTATCAAATTCATCTACTATTGCAACACCTCTATGACTAAGAGGGTACGTGCCTGCTTGTAATATACTTGTACCATTATCTTGTTTTACCATACCAGCTGTTAACCCTGCTGCTGTTGATCCTTTTCCAGTAGTAAAAGTACTTTTTTGTGTTATCTTTTGTACCTCTTCAAGCAACATAGATTTGGCCATACCTGGATCACCAACCAATAATGCATTGATCCATCCTCTTCGTCTTTCATGTATTCTACCTCTCTTACTAACTATAGCCAAAATTAATGCTAGTTTTATATTTCTATATCCAAATATATGGGGGGCAAATGACCCTATTAAACCATCTAATAATTTAGAATCACTTTCATCCATCCATTGATGAAGGTCTTTTGGTTTTGGCATTAGTAATTCCACATCATCCAAATCTTTTATTGATAAAATATCTATATAGATATCTTTTTGTTTACCTTTTGTGTCATATTCGACTCTAAATATACCTGTGATTTTCTTCTTTTGGCCCATATATGTATGTCCTACGTCTATATCTATCAGTTTTGCATCTATATTTACTGGTTGATTCTCTACTATTTCATCTATTGGTTCCTGTATTACTATATCTTGTACAAATTGTGATATCATAGTGCCCTCCTTTAGGACCATTGTTTCTTTCTTACATGATGGGTTTCTACATATAGGTGTTTTAAATTTTCTTCTGTTATCTGCATCAGCTCTCATCTCATCACCACATAATGTACACATGAATACCCCACTTACAGGGAATGCTTGTCGTCTTCCAACTGCAAGTATGACTGCATTAAATGTAACAGGTTTATCTTCATGTAAGGTAGACACTTTACTTAATTTGATGTTTGTTTCCTCTTTAATTTTTACTTTTATATTTGCAAAATGAAATGCTGCAATCTTCTTACCTTTATGAATTGTATCCAATGCATATATTAAAGCATGTTTTGATAATTCAATTATATCTAATCCGAATTTTTTATAAAATGGGTTTATATATGGATGATCAACATCTAAACTATATACTTCACCATCATTTATGATTTTTAATTTATCATAATCAATCCATCTAATAACAGTTGCAAAATTGTTTAACCAAATTCTATCTGGATAAACTTCATCAAGTACTGGTTTATCGAATGGCATAGTGCTCCTTTTTAAGCAAGTTGCCTAATTGTATATGTCGTTTTATTAAATCGCCTACATGTTCTGGGTGATTTTCTATATATCTCATCCATTCTTCTACAGGTGCATCATATGATGGTAAATCATCTTGAATATATTTATCAATACCATCAATATTATCTGCGTCATCCACAAACTTTACAACTGCAATTCTTATCTGTTTGGAGAATGACATATTATTAGGTGTTATCTCATTTAGTTTTGAAAAACAGTCTTCACTATCAGGAATTGATATTGTTTTAATTTTAGTCATATAAAAAATATATAGGTGAATAGATAATATAAGTCTTCGGATAACCGCTAAAGTATACTACCTATACGCCATTTTTTTCCGGCTCTATCGAGCTCCTGAGCGAAAATAGTTGCTTTTTTTGTATCCAACACTATAGGCAACTTTGCACCATCAACAATGATTGATATAAACATATTATTTGCTGTCATGTAAAAGTGTTTACGTCAGTACCATATATAACTTTACCTGTAGATAATATATAATTGAATTATATATCATCCATGTTGGTTGACATGGCCTTTATATGAATCAAATGTTACTGTCCATGTTCCTGGTTTGGAAGTCTTCAATTTATTGCGTCTATCAAACCATTGATCAACACCATCTCTGATACCAGTAGTAAAACATCCGGAATTCACAAGTATTTGGTCTTTTGTATCCCATTTCTTGGTTTTCATATTATAAAATAAACAATCACTCCTAAAACCCATTGGTTGATGTAAATGTCCCATCTGATATACGTCAGCTTCAACATTAACTGTTAAATTCTCAAGTGCCTTCTTTGCATCTCCACCTCCAGCACCATGATTAACAAATAATGTTTTCTTCATAACACTCTTACCTTTAAACCTTATATCTAAACCAATAAAACCCTTTGAACCTAAAAATGATGTACCATGTAACTTGGTCCATCGCCTCATCTCTCCTTCTTCCATTACCCTGGAATTATACTCATGATTACCCCATTGTTCATACCATATCTTATCTATACCATAGTGTTTCTTATAATATTCCTGCTCTTTAAATAAAGGCTCAAAAAATTCATCAAACTCATTCATTTGCTGTGATTTGGTTTGTAATCTAACCGATTCATATTTAAATCTAGGATCACCAGGTAATATTAAATCCAATTGATCTCCACCAAAAGATGTGAATCTAAATGGATCATCCAGTATTGCATCTCTTCGTCTAATAGCTAATTTATCATCAAAGTTTTCATTTCCCATATGAAAATCAGATATGTTTTCCCATTTTACTATGGTGTCAATTTTATCTAATTCTACTATGACATTTTTACTAAACATATTATATTATAATGTTATACCCTTATATAAATCCATTGGGAGTATACGGTGATTTTGGTAATGACAATGATTTTCTTCCAGAATATGGTGTATGTCTTACTGGTAAATTACAACACTTACAATTATAGCTTGTCTTCTTTTTATATATACCATCCATAGAAATAAATCGTTCACAATGAGTGCATCTTTTATTACCTATATACATAGACACACCAACAGCATATCTTGTGGCCTTATATAATCTTTTACAAATTCCATTACACATGATTATTATTAGTGATAACCATATATAAATCTATCTTGTTATGCTTTTAATTCTAATACTGTTAGTGATACTCCGCATTTTATACATGCTAATACTCCTTTCATTTCTTTATATTGTCCTTGATAGTGTCCCCCGGTACAATAATATCCTGGTTTATCTGAGTCATACATGTATGATGTAACTTCTGGGTACCCAAATAGTTTTTTATTTTTACCTGCAGTTTTCTTTTTGAATTTTTTATTAGGACAATTATGCCATCCTTTCTCTTTATGATTCAACCAATTCTTATTAGTCTTAGTCTTTGTCCAAGTATAACCCACTAAAAACTCATTACATATTGGACATTTAGTTACTACCAAATTTTAAAGCCTCCACATATGATAATCCCTTCACTTTACAATAACAATCACCATCATTACCGTTTGCACAGTATCCACGGTATGCATAGTCTACACCATGATCAGCCATTAAATGACTACATGATTTACATCTTTTACTATGCTCCATTTATTCTCCTACCACCTTATGACATAAACATGCACATTTAACTAACCCTGCATACACAACCGGGCATCTTGTATGCTCTCCATTTTTGCAAGCAGGATATATCATTTTAAATCTCCACAATCTGTACACTTTAATATTTTGTTATTATGTATTGTTTTATACCTTGGTCTGAAATTACAACATGGGCATCTTCCATTTGCTTTCATTGCTTCTTTTGGCATCCATATTCCATTACCAATAGCACCACATCTTGTACAAAACACATGTGATTCATATTTTTTACGTCCTACTGGAGGATTATGTTCTAATGCACTACATATACCTTTACAAAATCTTGGTCCAGTTCTACTTACTACTCTAATTTCCATAATATAATATAGTTAATACATAATATAAACTTACTTGATTTAATAATTAACTTCTACTGCCATATGTTTTTCAACTAAATCTTTTGACAGACTAGCAAAGTCTTTTGGATATTCCCATGGAAATACATCAGCTACATATCTACCAAATTTCCCTTTCTTATGTACAACCACCTCAACATCTTTATCTAAAATCTCATCTCGTACATAATCTCTAACTATTTTTCCTAATTCTTTATCAGAACCTCTCATTTCTGGGGTATCTATACCATATAATCTAAGTTTACTAGTTACTTTAATATCAAATCCAAGATCAATTTCAAATGTGAATGTGTCACCATCATACACATCTATGATTTTTGCTTTATAAGAGTACAAAATAAAAAAAGGAAGTTAATCCTTCTTACCCAATAGGATAAGTTGATCAACGAATTTGGACCTGATTTGTCCTCGTGTTTGATCACCTGCTGGTAGACTGTATAATTCTTCAACTAATTGATCTGCCTGTCTGATATATTCCTTTAGAGTATTAGCACTGGCTTTTACACCTTTACTGATTTCAATCTCTGGAACTTTAAGCGTTACATCAATCTGCGGTCTAAAGCTTTTCTGGAATGGTTTATTAAAACCACCTGAAGCTTTAGGGGTGAATTTTCCACCTTGTTCTTTGAAGCATTCTTCGTCAATACACATGACGCTAAAGCCTGCTGAATTCTTTACTGCTGAATCCCAATTGGCTTCCTCTCCAACTTTCCAAGGTTTTTTACATTCTGGACAAGTGCCTGCACGTTTTGCTGTTAATTTTGTTCCCATGTTATTATATTATATAACGTATAAGGATAATATATATCTTACCATAATCAAAATATAAATATCATTAATACAAACTAATATAATGGCTATAAAATTTCACACCAAGCATATTAATGAAAAAGCTTATACTAAAATTATTAAAAATACAATAATATTTAATGGTCATAGTGGTATTCATCTGAGTGGACTTACCGCATGGGTAAAATTTGATACTGAGTGGGTGTTAAACATAATACCTTTAACTGATTCCACTGATATTAAATACAAATCATATTTTAAACATGTAGAAGTTAAAACAGGTGAAGGTATACCTTGGGGAGTAACTGGTAAAAAAATAATAAATATGTTTGTTAATGATACTAGAAATCCATTCATTCTACGTTCAAATATAATGCCACTTGCACATGAATTACTTCACGCATTATATCAAGATCAAGTAGGAACTTATCATATTACAAGAAAATATGATGCTCCAGAGGGAAAGGCAGGAACTAAAGGTGCAGCACAAACGGTAATTGTACATGATAACTGGTATGGAAGTAAAGAAACTATGAAGTTCTGGATAAGATATGGAATTATATGGTTACCTGTCACAATACCATATTATCCTATAATAAAAGCGAAAGAAAATTATCCTATATGATAAGGTAAGATTTATATAAGTATCATTAGTATATAGTATATGCCAAAAAAACGTAAGGCCGGAGCATATAATACAACTATATCGATAACATGGAGTGATAAGAATAGATTGCGAAGGTTAGCTAAAAAAATCAAAACTACTAAAAATGGTGATGTGTATGAATCAGATTCTATAATATTTAATAGGGTTTTGAAAGATTATATGTCACAACATCCAACAGAAATAAAACAATCTACGACTTTAACGTATCCTTCACGTTCTCAAGATGAATCCCAGCAAGGTTCTTAGACCTTGGTATCCATTTTATTTTAATCATATTTGTTAGTTTATTTTGTACTTTTTTATTTAATATTGATAAACTATGACTGTTTATATTCCATAATTCATTCACCTGTTTAACTACTAACATACTATCACTTATTATTAATGCCTTGTCTTTTGGATAGTATTTTCTTATGTATTCTATTCCGTATATTACTGCTAAGTATTCTAAATCGTTATTAGTAGTGGCCCCCTTTCTATGTTTCACTATAGTTTTATTCTTTTGTGGATCATGTAGGCATATAACCATACCTCTAGTACCACCATCAACATGGATTGTTATCAATATCTTGCACCTATGTGTGTGATTTTATATTTAAACGGTTTAAACACATCACATATAACACATTGGCGGAATAATACTAGGTGACCATTATGATCATAATGAAATAATCTTCTATCCTCCTCTGCCTTCATTAATATGAATATGTTTTTTGTACGTATAAATCTTTGCCTATTTTTCTTCCTTTGGTTTAGAGGTCCACACCTTTCTACATAAAGGACTACAGTATATACGTTGTCTTCCTTTATACCTATCAGGTAAAGTCATATTACAATTAATACAATGTTTTACTTCTGAACGTCGTCCCATATATCTATTACTATATAATCTTTGTATATAAGTCTTACTTATTAATAATCTTCATTTAATTTATCTTGTATTCGTTTTGCTTCTTTAGCAGATACTTGTCTCATTCCATAACGAGTTCCTCTTCTACCTGCTCCACCATGATTTGCTTCTACTGCTGCACTATCACCAGTAGTCATACTTCCACCACCTATAGATCCTTCACCTTTACCAATTAATTTACCTGAAAATGGATCTTCTTTACCACCTAATGAGTTAGATTTTCTAAATTTAATATTAGTTGTTTCACCTGAACGTAAATCTTCAGGACTATAATTAAATCCATATTTGCCACTTTCTCTTGCTCTTTCTTTAGATGCCTGCTCTTCTTTTGTTTGTTCTGTTGATCCATCACTTTCTGGAAATTCTGAAACAATGTCTCCTGATGGATATTTAGGATTATTTTTATCAGGTAATGCACCATCTTTTCCTTTTAATTTTTTATCTCCAGTATAAACTACAGTTGGTTCTGGTTTATCTGGTTTCTTTTGAGTGTTATGTTGATTTTGTGCTCGTTTACCAGTTCTATCATCTTCTTCATAATCTTCTGGGGCATCGAATGGTGTGTCAGTGGATACAACTCCACCATATAATCCGTGCTCTACATCTGATTTTTCTGCAGCCACCCATGACTGTTCGTCTAAATCTTTACGTGATAGTTGTTTGTTAAGTAGGTTTCTTAATTTGTAAATTTCAATCTCTGCTTTATCTAATCCTGTTGCAAATGTGACACCTTCATCTTTTACTGGTTTTGTTTCTTTAGGTTTTTTTGCTGGTTTATCTGCTGTGGATATACCTCTTAATTGATCACCATAAGAAGTTTGAAAATTAGGATCATTTCTCATTTCTTCTGTTGTGTTTTTATTCCATGTATCTGCCCTTCTTCGTGTTGCTTGGTATGTTTTTCCTTGTACAGTTACATTAACTGTAGAACCTGGACCAAACTTGGTTTGTTTTGTACCTGTTGTAGTAGTATGTGCATCTGGTTTGTTTTTACTGCCTAATGTTTTTGGTGCAGTACCTGGTCTTGGTTTAGCTCTTTCTTTATTTGGTTTTGTACCATCTTGTACTGCTCCTTTTGGTGGGTTTACTACTCCAGATCCTACTGATACATAATGTGGTGATAGTTTAATTACTTCTTTAAGGTTAGATGGTATTTCTCTCCATGATCTGTTTATAAAATGTAATGGGTCTTGTACTTTTGATTTATGTAATAGGGATGCCCTCGTTTCCATTGTCATTTGGTCCCATAATTGATTCATGATACCCATACTAATAGTGTCACCAGGAATGTAAGTTTCTCCTGCATGTACTTGATCATATGAGTTTGATGTTTCATTGAAAATTGTTACGTACGAACCGTCTTTCTTGACGATTGTTCCACTACCTTTGGTATATGAAACTGTTGATCCTACCTTGATATGTTGAATTTTCTCCAAGTCTAAAGCTTTTTTGTTTTTTAATCCTTCAGCCTGATCATCCTGTTTAGCGTTAACACTTCTTTGTGCTTCTGCATCGTCTTGGTTAAATGATTGATTCAAAGAATCACCGGCTGTCATGATTAATATTGGTCATGAGTATATATAAAGTTTTATAAATACTAGATTAACCCATCATATTCTTCCAACCCTCTCCAGATTCTATATAATACCACCCATCTCCAAATGATACTGCCTGACATGCTAGGGCTAGAGCATCTGCATGGTCATCTTTAGTGCCATCTTCTACCTTTACTTTAAGTTTACCCTCTTCTGTGTATGCTCTCTTTAAATATGATAGTTGATATAGCACTCTTTTGTCATCTTGTGGTACAACTATCTTCTTATTTTCGAAAATCATACGGATATTACTGTACATTTTTGATTTTTCTGATAGAGAAAACGTTATACCACGTATAGGATAATCTCTACGTCTGGCCAGGTCTACCACACCACCACCTAGACCAGTTTCATCTATAAATATTGTCTCAAATGGATATTTTTGCATGAATTCACCTATTCTGCCTACAATATCAACCAAATTAGACTGTGATTCCTTTTGATATTCTACAACTCTTATCTTGTTATCCTCATCAACTTCTATAACAATGAACACTGTCTCATCTCTTCCACTTCTTGCAACATCCAAACCCATAAAAAACCTAGTGGCACCTGTTGGTGACCATTTTCTTGAATGTGCAGACATTAACAAATCAAATGGTATTAACGAGTCACCAATATCTAAGAATTCACCTTCTACTTCCTGTGTGTATTCCTCTTGGGATAATGATTTAACTTGTTCTAAAAATAATGGGTCGTTTGCAATTTTTGGGTTATCAATAGATCTTACATGAAACTCCTTCCATAGACCATCTTCTACTTTAGGCCGGCTTGCCTGACTTGACTCATAAAAATAACCCTGCTTACCAAACGGTGTAGATGTTAACCACACATTAGCTTGTGTAGCCATACCAGATGGTAGGAATGCAACCATTATACTTCTCTTTATGAAAGCACATTCGTCAGCTATGATTACATGTGGAGAGTAACCTCTCAATGTCACACCAGTCTCACCTGTTGCTCTGACATATATTTTTGTTATACCTTTCTTATTTAACCATTGAATCCACATCTCTGTCTGGGTACTTCTTACAACATATTGTGATAAAAAATCACTGTTCTTTACTAACGTTCTAATCCTATCAAACATAATACTGGCCTGGTTTTGTGTTGGTGCTGCTATAATAATAACTGCCTCTTTTTTCTCTCTTGCATCCTTACTCATTATAGGTGCAAAAAAACTCCAATGAATTGCTTTAACTGCTGTTGTCATAGTCTTACCTGCCTGACGTCCAGATCTATATATTAGAAATCTTTCAGTACTATCTGCATACTCTGCATTATATTTGAACAGTTCATGACCTAACATAACCTTGCTAAATTTGGCAGGACTCTTGGCCATTTCAGCAACCATAGTCATTAATTTTTCACGTTTACTTATAATTTCTTTTTTTGGTTTAGGCATATCACTCCTTAAATTCTAACTGCCTGAATAATTCTTCCATATCTCCATGCTCATCAAATGTCTTCTTTTCTGTTACTGTAATCTTACTTCCTAACTCAACTAAAAGTTTGGCAACATTAAGGAATGCGTTCTGTTGGCTTATGGCATTTCTGTCTGGTATGTTACCATCCATCTGTGCTTGGACCAATGCAAGGAATACATTTTCACCCATCTCTTTTGCCATTGTGTCCAACAACATCTTTAAATCTTCTGGATTCCTAGTGTTAATTTGGTCCAAAAAATTCTTGATATCCTTTCGTACGGCACAAGCGGCACTCTTCTCATACTTGGGGCACCTTCCGTTTCCTCCTTCCTCTTCAGATCTGTAAATACATTTATCGCATTCAGCAGGTAGTTTAGCATATTTTAAATGTTTAGCACTGTTGTAAGGTGATATGGTCTTATGTTTATTGACTTCTACTTTATTATCTGGTTTAAGTTTAATAGAAGGTTCCCTCTTTACCATGACAATAAGTGGTTCAAAGATATATATAAGTATTCATATTTTGAAATTCTCTTTGTAACATCCAAGATCATTAAACATTGGCATATAATATAATGCTAAAGGTGCTATCATTAACGCTGATTTATCACCATTAATAAGTTCTTTTGGATCAAGTCCTATCTTACTTAGATATATTAGATTTTTCTGACATGCTAATTGTATTATTGATGTGTTTGTTCTTCCTTTATCTCCAAATAATAGAGATTGCCCCTTCCAAACATCTGTCTTTCTTCCCCTCATACCACTTGTCCATGTAGTACTATCGATACTATCAACCATATGGTTCCTTTCTCTATTCATCCATCTACCTTTTGCTAAACCATGATATGAATAATTCTGTGGTAGTTGTCTTAATTGTGAGTCTTCATTACTCCTGGAAGATGCCTTTCCTAATGCTATCCTGTCTCCTTTTAGATTTGGTCTAAACACACTAAGTGATTGTGCATAATTTTGATGCAGTATTGGTATTAATTTTGGATTATATTCTAACCCTTCTTTCCAATTATTATAATTATTAACTATATTATCCTGGTCGTCGTACTGTAATACATCATGATTCCAATCCTCTATATACTCATGGTATTTTTTCATATCACTGTCAAAACCTGGACCTAAAATAACATCATCAAATCCATTTGCATATTGTTTTGCCCGTTCACCAACATATTTGTATGTGAGCATTATATTCTTAACACCTGCTCTTCTTAAAACTGACACCTGTGACTTGTTATTTGCATTAAAGAAAAACTTCATTGTTTATCCTTTTTTTCTTTTGACCATTGTTTTAAATCAGGTGGGAGAGTCAAATCATATAGATGTTTCTCAACCTGTTCAAGTATTTCATTTGTTCTTATGAGTTGCTGCTCTATCCTGTTTAGAATTCTAATCAACATATAATCCTCTGGAAATATAAATCTGGTCTTAGTTGTGCTACACCATTAATCATTGATACTAAATAAATTCCTATATGACTGAATACCATATCAATACAACTCATTCTTCTTCACCAAAACATTGATTAATGAAAGGGCACATACCATCACACAAAAAACATTTGGTTCTTTCAGGTAATTCCTTATTTTTTAATGATTCCTTTATAGTCCGTGCATTTGTTACCATCATGTTAAGGTATTCTTCAGGCTTGCCAAGTTTATATGTTATAGGTACTGGTATGTCTCTTTTTTCCTTACTGATACTATTGCTAATATAAATATTGCAGCCCCGTTTTGCTTTTCGTCCGTAGCATTTGTCAAGTAAAACAGCATAACAGTTAATCTGTGTTATGTGTGATTCACTTGCCTTTGATGTTGCCCTGCTAAAATAATCTATACTTCCTGTTGTTTTCTTATCTACAATTACAAGTTCACCATCCACTTCCAATAAATCATCAGCACTTCCATATATAATATCCAAATGTTTAGGATCATCAGGTTTCATCTTTAATGCCTCATCTTTTGTTACTGGTTTATCCTCTTCATAATTATACCCAAAGAATATCTCATTGTCTTCAGGATTAGTTGATAGATTTGTAACCTTATGTACAGCCTGACCAAAAAACATTGACTTCATATCTTCAGTTGTCATCTGTTTATATTCAACAGGTGTAAATTTATTATACATTACGTTCCTCATACAAGGTTTAATCAAATCTGATACATGTATAACACCAAGTCTTTCTGTACCCATTGCAACCATTTGTGCCTTTCTATAGGCAAAATATGCTGCCTTGTTTACATCACTATTTAGAACCAATGTCACCACCACTAACTGTATATATACTACTACATTTAGTACACTGATATAACAGCCCATCTTCTTTTATTAAACTAGGATCTATAAAACAACCCCAATTACATAGTTTGCATCTATAATTAAAATTCATATTAATTATATGTACAACTCCCTATATAAACCCTACACTTATGTTATTTGGAATGATTTAAAAACTCCAGCAGAACCAGAGCTACCTGCTGTACCATTTGTTCCACCATTAGTACCTGATCCTATAGTTCCACCGGCTCCTCCTGTTACTGTTACTGATCCATTATTTGTTAATGTTTTATATACTAAAATTACTAAACCTCCAGCTCCTCCACCACCAGAACCTCCACCTCCACCTCCTCGTACATTAGAACCACTTCCAGCACCACCTGTTCCACCAACTGCTCCAGTTCCACCATTTGCAGAAATTAATCCACCAGAATTTATTGTAATTGTATCAGCTATAATTATTAATGTACCTCCTCCATCTCCACCTAATCCTCCAGCTCCTCCAGTTCCTGATGTTCCAGAATATGAACCCTTTCCTCCACCACCTGCACCACCACCTGCTCCTCCTCCACCACCATATGCAACTGGTAATGAACTTATAACACTATATGCAGATTGTATTCTATTATCGACAAATACATTTGTTTCTACACCAGACCCAACTGCACCACTTCCACCTGGTAGACATGCACTCTCGTCTCCTCCATCTCCACCTAATCCTCCAGCTCCTCCTGCTGCATTGATACCAAATGATCGTACACCTAATTCTGTAGCAGCAGTACCATCACTACCTGATGAATTACCTCCACTACCTCCATCTCCTCCAGTTCCTCCTGCATTTGAACCTGTACTTGCTTTACCATCCATATGTATAGTTCCAGCTACAGTTAATGTATTTTTTACTTTAATTACTAAAGTTGACCCTGATGTTGATGTTAATGATTTTGTGGCATTTATTGTTAAATTATTATATTGCATTGAACCATCAACTCCTGCTGCATTATTTATTGTTACACATCCATCTGATCCATCACCAAATCTAAACTCAGATTTTGCCAGTTTAAGATCAGTCACACATAATAAATTGGTTGGAGTTGTTATTACACCTGTCTGATCTACTGATGTCACTGTTGTTGCGTTGGTTATTGCTCTAGCAACTAAAACTGAATCAATTGGTATGGAACCAGTTGTATTTTTTGTGAAAGTCCATAACTGAGGTTCACATGTTGGATCTCTACATAAAGTTGCATATATATAATTAGTAGCACATGCTGTAAGACCTGTCACAGTCTCTGCCAATGTACTTTCAAAGTATAACCCTTTAACTCTACCAGTACCAGTTCCAATATCAACAGCCAATATGTTTGGATTTTGTACTGTAGCAGTTAAACCAGTTTTAACATAATCACGTAATACATCAGATGGAAAATATTTTTCCCAATCAGATGCCTCTATTGTTTTTGCAGATGTGTTATCTGAGCGGGGGATAAGTAAACGGGACATATCATTATAATGTTAATTGCCACTCCACAATTGCTCTTTTTGTTGCATCTTTTACTAATGGTGATGCGTCTATTTGTCTTGCTATTAGTAGTGATCCCTCGGTTGGACTATTTCCTGGTGACCCCTGATCATCACATAATCCTATTTCATTCCATGTGTAATTAGCCTGAGAAAATCCGAAATCAGTAGTAACAAATAATGTAGGTCGTACATATGTTTTATCTGTTGTTGAAATATCTTTCCATGTTTTATTTGAAGCTGCTACTAGATCAGTATCTGTTAATGCAGCAGTTTGGGTAGAATCACCTACACCTATACCGCCAATTTCACCAAAAGAAGATAAACCTGTTCCACCTAATCTTTTTAAAATTGTATCTTTACCTGTATTAACAATTAAATTACTAAATGTTGTATCTTTTATTACTACTTCAGTACCATCATCAAGTTTTTGCCATGCTTTAATATGAACAGCACCTTTAAGTGCCTTAATCTTCTCATTAACCATATATATACATATCTTGATGATGATATATAAGGATTTGTTGTGACTAATTAATACCTATATTCTATGATACCCAATCATATATATTATTAATCCTGTAACACCTGTTCCAACAGCGTCCAAATCAAATGTTATTACTCCATTTACATCTAATGTGGTATCTGATATTACTGGTACTGTAACTGCGGTTCTTGATGTTTTTTCTCCTACATCTATTGTTATTGCTGTTGATAGTATATCTAATGCATTTTGTTGTATTTGTATACTAGGGAGCCCCGATGATGAGGCTGTTTTTACAGTAGCAAATACATCAGTCAGTGTGAAACAATACGGCATCTGCCACTCTAACTGACCATTTCCAATTGATATTGTAGTTGTTTCATCTCCAAACCTATGCATAAATGTCTGCCGCACCCCCTTTGATTCAAATTTACTACAAACTCCATTATATAATAATAAATCACCAGCTGACGCACCTGTATCTTTTAATACATTTGATGCCAAATCAACTGTTTTATTAGTTAAAGTTGCTGTTGCACAATTAAACACAAATACATCATTACCAGCTAACACAGGCAGTTTGGCCGTTCTATTTGCTGCCAAGGCAGATGTTACTATTCTATAATTATTTGTAGACCCACAAGCCTGAAAATATAATGCTGATACACCACAAGAACCTGACTGAAATTCAAATATATTATCTTCTTGAATACATACTGTAGTACAGGAAAAACATGAATTATTAACATTTTGATTATTAAATAACCTGGAAAATCTTCTCAAATCAGGTGCACCAAATTTAACACATGTTCCTGCACATGTATCTGTTTTTTCCGGCCAATTAGTCATGCAATCTGAACCTCAACTGCTGCACCATTCTTCCAAATCTTGGTAAAGACTCCTTCGTTGTTAGCATCAATTTTTTTAATGTAAATATCTCTATCCCCTACACCAACTGAACCAAATGAACTTGCTGTTCCTGTATAGGTTGTTGTAGTTGTATTAGTAAAAGTGTGTACTGCTGTTGCTCCTCCTCCTCCAGATCCCCAGGCTAATCCAGTTGGTGTAGTGGAATCTGCTTTTAGGACTTGACCATCTGTTCCAACTGCTAATCTTTGATTGCCTGTATCATAAGTGTAAACATCACCCTTTGTAGTAAGTGGGCTTGCATCTACAACTGCCCAAGTATCGTCTCCTCTGAGGAATGTAGTAGAATCTTTAGTACCTGTTGCTGTTAAATCTGTGGTTGCGATTATATTACATGTCAAGTCTAATTTAGAATATGCTATAGCTGCTGACGCGTTTACCTCAGAATTTGTTATATCTAACGATAGTTTTGATTGTGCTATAGCTGCTGACGCGTTTACCTCAGAATTTGTTATATCTAACGATAGTTTTGATTGATCTATAGCTGCTGAATTTGAAACATCTGAATTACTAATACATGATATTAAATTACTGACGGTTACCTTTTTTGTGGCTGTGCAGGAAGTGTCAACTATTGCTATAAAATCATTACTTCTACATATAGATACAATAGCACATAATGCACTTATTTTAGTATTTGCCATGTTATTCTAATAGTAGTATGTCTCCATCCTCTTTAAGTATTTCGTATCCATCTTCCATTAATATGGAATATGTAGGTGCCACATATACGGTATACCCTGACCCTGTATATCCTGATCCTGTAAATCCTTCTAATAATTGCTCAGTACCATATATAGCACCACTACCATAATTATCTGCATTATATATACCTGGTGTTACTACGGTTATAGTTATACTGTCAGACATGTTAAATGTCTCAACAAATACAGTCCCACATAACGTTCCTTCTATTACGTTTATACTACTACAGAATGATATAATTTCCTCTAATTGAACAGAACATCGTATATCCTTAATTTCAGTCAATGCAGACTCTAGATCGTGTAATTTACCAATAATCTGTTTCTCATACTCAAGATCATCGAATCTAAATTCACCTAATAATACATCAGTTTTCATTTCAGGGTATTTCCAAGTTAAGGATTTTACTACATATGAGTTATCTATATTTTTAATATCATTTACAACCCTAACAACATCTCCCTCATTCAATGAGTTTTTCATTGTACCTAATTCTAACTTTAATGATGATCTTATCTCCTTATATCTATTAAGATAACCATTGATAAATCTTATACCATCATTTCTAGTTCTAATCCATGGCATTACAAGCCTCTTACTATGTCTACCATTTGCAGCTATACTTGATTGTTTTTCTCCTCTAATTAATAGTGGTATCTCATATGTATATTCCACTGTTATATTACAAGACCCTGATGCAGGTGCTGATGTGAATGTGATTGTTTTATTTATTACACAGAAGTTATAATCTTCTTCAGGTGTTTGTTCTGTAGATCCAATTAATACCCTACTACTTATTGCACCATTTGTCAAAGTAAATGATGTTATACATGCATTGCCTGAAAACGTCTCGACTGTATCATATTTTTTATTTTCACCTATAACTACCAAATCATTCACTATCTCAGTATCATCCTGTGTATCTTCAAAATTTACAGCACATAAACCATGTGTAAATGTAAAACATGTTGGGTTAAACGATGATACATGTAAATGGAATCGTTTTAATGCATCTGTATAAAATACCTTACCACTTAATTGTACAAGATCACGTATTATATCTATTAGTTTACCATCAGCATTAAATACTGACAACTGAATACCACTACATACACCATGTATGTGTGGAATTAAACATGTGTTGTTTCTAATCAAGTCATCTATAATAAATTCTGGTGATCTATTATTATATGATTCTCCCTTTACTTCTGTTAAGCCTAAATTTGATCCGAATGATTGTGCTATTATGTCTTTTTTTCCTATTTCATTATTAATTTTAGTAACTGTCCCCCCGAACTTCATTATTGACACAGCTTTAACCTCATTATATAACCTAGTTGCCTGTGTAGATCCTAAAGATTTACCATATATCCTAATCGTGTTTATATCTCCGTCAAAATATGCGGTCTTATTATGATTAGTTCCTATAAACATTGCAGGGCTAGATAATGTTAGGTTTGATGCAATTGTTTGTGTGTTTTTTTCTACATCATCTACTTCTAAATGAACCACATTATCGGACCCTCTATATACTCTTATAAAATGCCAATTAAAATCATTATAAGATGTACCACATGTTTTTATTAAGTGACCATCAATCTCTGCTACAATATCACCTGCTGATATTCTATTTACAGATAATGCCCATCCGTTTCCAGATAACAATCTTCGTGCATACATATATTGTAATGCTGTACTTGACCATCTTGCCCATACTGATATATCAAAATTTCCTGTAAAATCAAAATCAGTGGTATGTGGTATTTCCTGGAATGAATCAACACCATTGAATCTCATTGCATCTCCTGTCCTTCCAGTAGTCTCCGATATTATACCATTATTATATACGGATCTAATTTCTTCATCCGATAATTTTTTTGACACCCAAAATCGACCATCATCTATAATACCTGTATACTTTGATGACCCATCAGCATATGCACCAAAAGTAACATATGAGTTATTTAAAGTACATCCTGATAAATTATTTGTTACTACACCCTTTGTATCCAATGAACCATTAACATATATCTCAACTGCATTACCACCACAACCAGGAATTCCATTATATGTAACACCTATATGTACCCATGAACCTGTATTAACAGCAGTGTCACCTCTTATATTTAACTCATTAGATGTAGCAGTGTTTGTTATTCTAAAATTAGTTCTTCCACAGGCGTCTAATCCTACCTCCCACCCCTTACTTGTTGTTCCAGAAGCTTTTTTAGAAATTATAGGTACAGATGTATCTGTTGTTTTTATCCATGCTGAAGATGATAATTGTGTTGTTTGATCTATATCAAATATTGATTCACAGCTAAGTGTCAGGTAATCATTTGTTCCATCAAAACACATAGCTTTTGAACAGACCTTACCTGCAACACATGTTACTGCACCATTGGAAGCTACGGTTAACTCTCTAAAACCAAAATTATTTGGTATTGAGCATGTACTACACCATAATAACTGTACATCAACACGAGGGTCCAATATAGATCCATATGCATCATTACCCAAACCAGATTCATCCTTCACACTTCCCTGCATCATATATACACCTACCACACAATCAAGATCAACTGCATCCTGTGATATTGTTATTTCATCACTTATACATATTGCTGACCCTAATGGCATTACAATTTTTGATTGATCTATGGCCCTTTCTCCTTCTCTGGTCACTTCAGTACTTATTACTGTTTTAGGAACCTTATTTACGTGAACTTTTACACGGGCCATTATTAATCACCAGCTACAAGGTCACCGGCTATGAATTCAAATCTTGCTTCATATGTTACTGGTGTGTTAGAGGATTTGGTAAAATTCCAATTTCTGGGAAATCCTGCTCTAGTTATACCATCAACCTGTATTTCATATGAATCCTCTATACTTTGTGGCTGAAAGCGATCTAAAATATATGATAATTGTTCTTGTACTGTTTTGGTTGCTGGTGAAGCTTCTGATGACAAATCAAATGTTTCGTCTTTTATCGTCCAAGCAACATTTATGGTTAAAGTATTACCTTCTGCCTTTACAAGTATTGCACATTCATCTGGTAGTTCAGGAATAGGAAACTCACTTACAGGAGTTATTAGATTAAAATCCAATGAATTGAAATTAGTTATTGTTAAAGTTGTACAAGGAGGAACTAGATCTCCATCATCACCTGATTTTTTAGTTAATACTACATTACTCATACTATACCAGCCCTTGATGTTGATTCTTTTATGATTCTAAGTAGTGTTGGTTTCAATTGTCTTTCTATATCACCTATGTTATTAGCTGTTATATTAATTGTTATATTAGGTGTCCCTCCGGCTGATACTTGGCCCGTACCTGGAGTAATCCTTTCTGGTCCTGATTCACCCATTAGATAACCCTTACCAGTGTTCTGTCCTATACCAAATATAGGTTCATTTATTATGCCTCCGGCTGCCATTTTTTGTATTGATAATATACCTGCACCTTTAGAACGTAATTTTGTATAATAATCTACAGCAGGTTGTGTTAAACTTAATATTTTTGAATTTCCGTTAGACCATGTTATTTTGTAATTTGATTCATTTGAGTCAAACACACTTTTCATATTATTCAATTTTTGCTTATACGCTCCAGCACCTGGTAATCCAGATGATGATGCTTTACCTAATGCACGCATTAAAGAATCATATACACCACGCATCGTCATTGTTATTTTTTCCGCAATTACACCCATATCTGATAATGATGATGCTGAACCTAACATATCTGATTTCATATCGTCTGATAGTGATCCTACAAGATTAAAATTATTACCTAGACCACCCATAGTTGTTAATACATCTTGGGATATTGTTGTTTGGGCTTCAGTATCACCCAATATATCATCATATACGTCTGTCATTTCACCAGTACATGCTGCAGCTCCTGGTAAAATACCTTGTATACCAACACCTTTATGAGTTGGGAAGAAGAATTTTACAATACCATCTATTACATCACAAGTATTAGGAATACATAATAGATTTGGATCATGTGTAGGAATACTATGATACGGGTCATCCCCTTCATATCTTGGTCCACCGGCCTTTTCCAACATTAACATATTGTACATAAATCTTTCTGGATTAATAAGCAAATCCCATAATGTTAAAAATCTAAGTAATCTAGTTACTGGACCGGCACCACCCATTTTAGGATTCTTTTGCTTTTCTATATCAGCATAGTCCTCATAACTTTGATTCCCACTTTTAGGTCGGAATATTTTATCAGAAACATTAGATTTGAAGAAATCTATAAATGCAGCCCAACCTGTTTTAACACCTGATGGTTTATCAATATCACCTGTTTTGGTTTTTAAACCATCAAATGATTTGAAAAGTTCTACAAATTTGGAATTTATTTTTACCACTCCATCCTTTATATTTTGTGTATTTATAGATTTGAATGCAGCAAATATACTATGCATTTTCATATTTATACTTCCTATACCCATCAATATGTTAAGCATATTAATTGCTTTGAATGCATTAAATATGGATTTAAATATAGATGTCATTGTGATTATACCATTTTTTATCATTGGTAATACATCTTTAAACGCCTTTGACCATTCAATAACAAATGTGGTTACTGGTAGAATTAATGCAGCATGTATATTTGGAAGGTCCATACCAGCCAGTGTGGGTTGTGATCCAACAGGATTAAATTCATTTCCTGGGTATGCTTCTTTCATCATATTATTCTGTACATCGTCTGTAATAATACCCTCTTGTGATTTTAGACCAAAGAATATACCCAATGCACCTACTATCATCATTGCTAATGAACCTAATGGGTTGTTAAGAAATGCCATTAGTTGTCCACTAAGCATATTTCCTACTTTAGTTCCATATTTTTTAGCATGTTTTGAGTAGTCCTTATAATATGGGATTGCAACTTGTTTTACAAATTGTATCATTAACGGTCTTAATACGAATCCTATAAAGTCACCAATAGGTCTAAGCATGAGCATTATACCGACATTTAATATTTTTAATATTGATTGTAATACTGGTGATGAGTCTATAATTAGTTTTCCTAGACCTGCGATACCTGCCAATCCAGCTGCAATTCCCATTAATTTAACAGGTGTGAATATTTTTGAAGCCTTTTTGAATTTATCTGGTGTTTCCGTACCCAATGGGTTATCCTTTGTTGCACTATATACTCCTCCCTGTCTACCTGGTCCAAGATATTGTTTTTGTTTTTCCAGTTTACCAGTATATGCTCCCCACTTATTAAGCAACATATCAATAGCAACTCCACCTCCACCACCCATTTTACCACCAAATAATCCTCCAATACTTTCGAATGTTCTCTTCTGCATTCTACCTGACATACCTGACATTTTTTTAGTCATAAACCTCATTTCCTTTTCCTGCTCTAATCTAGCCATTCTATTTGTTTGGAGAATCTGTTCACGTTTCCTCCAAATATCATCTTCTAAATTTAATATTCTCTTTTTAGCTTCCTCATCAATTTTATGTATTACTGTTGTTTCTTTTTTATATGTAGCTTGTTTACGTGTTATATCGTCAAATAATTCGGCAATTCTTTTAAGAGATTCTGCACTTTCTTTAAACATATCATCGTTCTTTCCTCCACCGCCACCAGATCCGCCAAGTCCTTTTACACCCTTTAATGCACGCTCAATTTGCCTTTTAAATTCAGCTACATCTATCTCTACACGTAGTTTATAATCAGCTATAATTGGTCACCATCAATGGTTTTATCCATGCTTTATAAATGTAATATTAAGATTTAAAGATATCTAATACTATTTTATTTTTATAGCGTCCTTCATGTGTTCGTTTGTGAACGCGATGAGTTTTTTGAGGAAGATTGCTCCGTGTTCGTCTGTTTCTCTTTTGGTCCATCCGTATTTGACTGCACAGAATGCGTAGGTTCCGATTGTGGCTCTTTCTCCTCCTGTGAGCCCATGAAGCTCGTCATCCAATCCCCTAAAAAATTGACTAAGGGGTAATCTTTCATTATTTGGTCTAATATATCGTTAGCTGTTTTATTTGGTACACCTTTAATTGATAAATCTGTTTTAAAACTAAATGGGGCTTTTCTTAAAGTCTTTAATAGAATTTGCATACGGAAGTTACCTAACCTTACTTTTGGTTTTTGGATATCTGATAAGTCTATTGATGTGTTAATAATAGATTCTGTCTCCCCGAATGACAATTCTGTCTCATATTCCACAACTTCTTTCTGTCCTCTATAATCAATCTTAAAAGATTTAATTACCATATAAAATATATATTGTATCAGATATATAAGGGTTTCTGATTTAAGAAGCTGCTGGTTTTGCCTGTATACTGTTTGTTGCTACTACAGTTGCATCTCTTGCCTGGAAATTTAATTCTTCATAGATTGGTTCGTTTGGCTCTATACTTAGGTTATGATCTGCTAGAGAAATACCAGTTAATGAAATTACTATTTGTCTGTTTGCTGTACTTGCTGCACCATTGTTAAATGTTAATTTTAATGTTGGTTGTTCAGCAGCTAATGTTTCTGCTCCAGCTCCTGTATTTGCTAATGTATCTTTTTGCTGTGCATATAGTTTTTGTAATTGAACAGTATCTGTATATGAAGCTCTAAACTTACCACTAATATCAAATAGTCTTCTTATAGCGGTTGTAGCTCTACTATCACCTATACCAAATATATGGTCACTGTTTTGTGCGAATGTTATATCAACATCTTGTACTTCTGATATTGTTGTACAATTTGGAAATTCCAATACACCATGAGCAAAAGTGAATGGGATGTGATTACATACTGATATTGGGTTAAGTGATGAATCCAAAGTAGTTGTCATTGATTCATTAATATATGCTGTATCCAATGATACTTTTACGGTATCACCAATAGTAGTTGAAATTGATGCACTGTTAACAATACCACCTGCTAGAGTTCTTACTATATCTGTACCGCCTGCCTCTTGTCCTACTTGTACAGTAAATGACTCAATTTGGGTTGGTGTACCAGATGTTAAATCGTATGTGTGTACATATGGATCTGAACCAGTACCACAATCAGCATCACGTTGGAATCCTACAAGTTCAAAGAACCATGGACTAGATAATACAAAGTCTAAAGATAATGAACCTCTAGTTTGACCATAAGCATAAGTTTTAACTCTAATATCATTTAATTGTGCAAGTGGGATTTTATTATTTGTAAAAGACCATGAAGAAATTTTTTGTTCAAAACCAAAATCCTCACCAACTGTTGCTATACTTGCTGCAGCAGTTCCTATAGTAGTTTCTCGTGCCCATTGTAGATATACAAACGCACCAGTATATACTAAAGCCATAATTTAATATGTGTAATATGCTATATAAAGATTTATACGAAGGTATGACTGTTAGCATCACTATACTTTAAATCTATCAAGTGTCTGAACATATTCCTATAATCCTGGTTTCTAGTCTCAGATTTGGCAAATGCTACCTGTAGAAATCCTTGAGTGTCACGTCTTATTATATTTTGTATTATTCTTGTTACTTCTTTTACTATTTGATTGTGTCTAGTAGGGCCTCCCGTTTTATAGGATCTAATATCTATCTTTATTAACAACTCATGCCAATATGAGTCTCCATGTAATGCAAATGGTCTTATAGATTCACCCTGGGGCTCTATTATTATCATACCTTTTTGATTACCACTACCAAGTCCAGTAACTTTCTTATCCCATACCAAGCTTATATCAGGTTTACACCCACCAACACATGTTGCATCCCATTGAGAGCATATTGCTGATTTTAAATCATCTACTGCATCATAAGTGATAATTGTCATTGTCTTCCACTCCCTGAATCTCCTGCTGTTTCTACAAAATACATTAAAGATTCATCTACCCAATAATTACCTTCTTCATCTAAACCATCACGATATATCTTTTTACCTACTTTCATAGCAATTGATGTGACTTTTCTTTCACTGGCACTCATATGTGCTCCACCATCTTTGTATGTCCTTACCCATTCTTTCAGATTATCAATATTTGGGAATGAAGTCCAAGTCCATTCTCCTCCAACATCTGATGCGGCAACACCCCATTCCTCACTACCAACTACAAGTGCAGATTCATCGAAAATTATACTTTTTGATGAACATGTGTATGGGTAATATGATTTTAATGAATTGAAAGCATCTTGAAATTCTTCTTGTAGATCATTACCTATATCTGAGGTTAGTTGTTTTTCCATCTTCTTGAATTCTCTTTGATCGAGTTTAAACATGACTACGGTAATATGAATACTTCTTCCCTATCTCTGATTATTTTATCAACATCTTCTTCCCATTGTATCATAGCTTGTTCTTTATTAATAGATCCCCCGAATTCCAAATCATCCATTTTAATTGATGATCTTATCAAGTCTATTGCTGTTAATTTTACTACGGCATCTTTTATGTCGTTTGGTATTGTTGCATCTCCATATCTGTATGTTACTCTTACTCTGTTTTGTCTTAATATTGAGAATATAAATCCCCTCAAATAAACCTCTCCTTTTATATATTCTATATCATATGCACCAGGTGTTAATGTATAATCTGTCCATGTACCATTTGAACCATTCCATATTTCTAGTTTATCACCGGCAGATGAATCGAAACATGTGTCAGCACCTGATTTATATTTAATATTTCTATGTTTAAGTGAAATAAATGTACCCCATCCGAATGTATAAAGTAATGGTAATGAGAATATCTCAGTAGTTGTTTTAGTTCTCCATGCATGGCCTGTTCTACGGTCAATTCTGTCTTCTGCCCTTTTAATCAGTTTTTCAACCTGGGCAGTTGTAGGACTAGTTGTTGGGCTTATAGTAATCCTAAGAAAATCACCCACATCACAAGTAGTAATATAACACGTTGCCATGATTATATATAAGTGTTAAGACTTTTAAAGTTTAGTATATGTGTTATATCTCAGTCCATGTTCCGTCATCTAATAGATAATGTTTATTTGTATCTGTCTCCTCAAATATTGCTCCGTCTTGTACTGTTGCATCTACTGCTGCTGCTGGTGTCATATCTGAACCTAATACAGTAAGGTTTGAATCAGTTACTTGTGCTGATTCTGTTCTAATTGAAGTTATCTCATCTGTTGTAACCCATTTTCCTACTGCTTCATATCTAGTAGGAATATTACCAGCTCCTGCTGTGTTTTGAGTAGTAAGTAAAGCAATTCCTAATGTTTCTTCCCCTGAAATGTTACAAATATAAGTAACCATAAATTCCCCATAATTTCCGAAATACAATGCATCTTCTGGAAATGCAGTTTTTGTTCCTGTTTGGTCTGAGTTACCATCATAACTTCTACGTCTTTCATAATTACTACCAGTATCAGAATTAAATTCTAAACCATACGAATTTGAACCACTTGGTTTGTAAAATATAGTTTGAATAAATTCATTTCCTGATGATATACCTGATTCTGTTATTACTGATGATGTTGTGTTGGTTGTTGAACCAATTTTACCCCAAGCCATTAATCGCTACCCCATACTTTAGCTTCTGAAGATGCTATTAGACTACTTGCATCATTAACAATACCAATATGATTAAATTGTGATGAAGTATTTGCCCATTTACCTACAATTTCATATCTAGCAGGAGTATTAGAAGCACCTACTAATGTATAAACAATATTAGCAATTACTAATTTTTCATTTGCAGAATTATTAATTATAAATGCATTTAAAAACATTCTATAAGATGAAGTCCACCCAGAAGCAAAAGATATTCCATTGTCGCCTGTTACTGTTGCATCTGCTCCACCATTTGTTGAACGTCTATGAGAATAATTATTGCCTGTATCTAATGAAGTATTTCCTAATTGTAAATCTATAGCTGATGATGATGTAGTTATAAAATGAGCTTGTAACCAATTATATTTTTTAGATGAATCTAAAGTAATATCTGTTAATCCTGTACCTGAAGCAGTTCCTATTTGTTCCCAGAAATTATCTGTATGAGTATCTGATTCATCCCAGCCTAGTACGACAAGTTCAGCTCCTGAACTAAAATCTCCTCCACCATAATTATGTAATCGCATGTAATCTATAGGATTTGAAGTGTTTGTCCATTTGCCAACATGTTCGACTCTTTGTGGTGCAGTTCCAGCTCCTGCTGTGTTTTGATGTGCTGTATGAAATATACCTAATTTTTCTTTATTAGATAGATTTGATATATAACCTGCTGTAAAATTACCAGTATTTGAACCTACTCCATCATTAAATATTTGATAGGCTGATGCTGTTGTTGCATCTGTTCCACCATTTAAAGATGTTCTTTTGGCATAATTTTGAGATGTATCAGCAGAACCACTACCTAAATATAATAACGCATTTAAAGTAGCACCTTGCTCATCCATTAAAACCATGTAATATCGTTTATCTGGAATCGAAGTGACATTAATAATATCTCCAGTACTACCCAAAGTTGTTCTACCTAGTTCTTTCCATCCACCACTAACTGCTGATATTGGATTAAATCCTGATGTACTTGTTCTCTCTGTACTTGTTCCCCTAATACGATTTCCTGCTAACCATTCTACCATGATAACTCTACCTCTTTTCCACAACTACAGTTAATAAAGATACTAGCATACTCATTTCTATTGGTCATACTGTTACCACATTCACAAGTTCCCTTTTTAAGATGTGTATAATTCCAGCATGGCTCACAGTAGTGATAGTTCATTACTATGTAATTATCATATTCATCTGGGGATAAAGAGGCTACATTACATTTGTCACAGGTGTATGTTTCCCCATCGTTTAGATGGTTGTAATATTCTTGACTCATTGTGGTTCTTCCCATTGTTGTAGGTCATCATTCCAATCATATATTTCATTACCATCTGGGTATGGTATAGGTGGTTCCCATAGACATGATTCTTCATTTAAAACCCATGAATCAAAAGGTTTTGCATGAATAAAAGCATCTCTTACTTCATCATATTCCATTCCTACACCAGCGTAATTTTTTCTTGGATTATTTTCATCTTCGTAATAAGTTTGAATCCATTGTTCTTTATTTGGTAAATTATTAATTATATCTTGTTCTGCAACTAATACTCTAGTTACTATTCCATCTATTACCTCAGCAAAATAACTCATTGGAATTTATACCTCACTAATACAACACCTGAACCACCGTTAGCACCATTCCATGTAGTAGTATAACCTCCTCCACCACCAGAGCCAGTATTTGCTACACCAATACTACAAGCTAAACTGTTTCCACCAGATCCAGTTCCTCCTTGTCCACCACCACCTTTTCCACCGATTGGAACAGTAGCATTATTTCCCATGCTTCCTCCTCCACCACCGATATACCAATTTCCTGTGGTTTCTTCAACCCCTGCTTGACCATCGCCTAAAAGATCATTAAATGTAGCGTTATTTGTTCCTCCTAATCCATCTCCTCCAAAAGCAGGAGCTCCTGTCCATGTAGTAGTGTTTGTTCCTTTAGCATAAAGTCCTGAACCACCACTAAGAGATCCATTAGAATAATCCATAGCTACACCATCTTGACCATATCCTGTTCCACCATTATGTGATGTTTGTGTAGATGTTGAAGTTCCTACTTCTGCTGTTCCACCTCCACAACCTCCATTTCCTCCTACTTTTGCTGATCCTCCTCCGTAAGAACTTGCTCCATATCCACCACCAAATCCTGTAAATCCATCAAAAGTACAATTATTACCATTACTACCATTTACATCTCTTCCAACTCCTTTAGCTCCACCAGCACCAATAACTGCCTGATAAGTTCCAGTAGTCATTGCGTGTGTTGCATGGTATATAGCTCCTCCAGATCCACCACCAGCACCATGTAATCCTCCTCCTCCACCACCAGAGCCAACTACTAAAACTTCAAAATCTCCACCTGATGTTACTACAAAATTAGCAGTTGAAGTAAATTTATGAATTTTATAATCCCC
>Ga0080013_1000814_pt1 | contig 42984 bp, 52 predicted proteins | sample ETNvirenome_6_85_FD_69236 | JGI IMG/M metagenome (GOLD analysis project Ga0080013, IMG submission 69236) | Marine viral communities from the Pacific Ocean - ETNP_6_85 (SPADES assembly) (version 2) | ecosystem: Environmental > Aquatic > Marine > Oceanic | place: Pacific Ocean | collected 2013-06-19 | reverse complement strand
AGATGCTTTAACTATTTCAGGTGGAACTGTTGATAATTCAGTGATTGGTGGTAGCACAGCTGCTGCAATTACAGGCACAACTATTACAGCAGAAACTTCTGTAGTAGCAGATGCTAATGGTGGAGCTGATTTAGGTACAACTTCTGTTGGATGGGGAGATGTTTTTGTAGCAGATGACAAGGCGATTAAATTTGGAGATGGACAAGACGCAACTATTGAATATGATGAAGATGGTACAGACCAATTAAGAATTGCAGGTTCGGGTGTTGTAATTGAAAATGATGTTGAAGTAGCTGATGGTAAATTTATTGAATTTGCATCGGCAGCAGGTACTACCGGCACAGATGATAAAGCACAAGGAATTGTAATAGAATTTCTTGCAGTAGAAGCAATTACACAATGGGATGCTGTATACGCAAGTACAACTACAGGTAGAGTAGGAAGGGCAGATGCAAACGATGCTGCCAAAATGCCAGTTATTGGTGTTGCAATAGAAGCACAAGGTAGTGCTGGTAGTTCTGTTAGAGTATTAACACACGGAGTATTTAGAGATGATGGTGGTTTTGGTGGCGATTTGACTCCGGGCAATGATGTTTTTGCTCCTGAAACTCCCGGAACCTTACAAGCAGCTATACCAGCAGATGATGGAGATTTGGTGCAAGTAATAGGTGTTGCAATAGGATTAAGGACTGTTTTTATAAATCCTGACTTAACAGTTATAGAACACACAGGAGGTTAAATGTCAAAAATAATTAGAAGAAAATCAGACAATAAAGTGTTTTATTGTATAGGTGATTCAGAAACTGCCGAACTCACATCTACTAAATTTAATTTCACTCTCGGCAATGGTGCGAGAACATTAATTGCTGGAGATATAAACTCCAGTACACATGAGTTACTTACAGGCATAACTCCTCCTACTACATTCTCAGGCTCAGGCATATTCAGTTATACTGATAGTGGGTGGTCGATAAATACAGATGTGTTGGAAGGAATTAATGGCTCAAGGAGTTCTATGGGAAGGTCAAATCTGGAGGTGGAATTATGACATTCCAAAACGGAACTCAGCCTAATATTATAAAGGTAGCGTAAAATGGCTCATCAAATTCAAGGATTGAATACTTTAGGATTAACTGCAGTTGACCCTAGCGTTACATCTTTAACTAATGCTGTTTATGAAGCTAGTGGCGATGCAATATCTCCAAGCTTGGCTTATGATGAAGATAATAGTGTATTGGGAGTATGTTACGGAGATGGAAGTAATAGCGATTACCCTACTGTAAAATTAGCAACGATTGATGATACTACTTTGACTTGGGGGGCTGAAGTCGTAATAGAATCTTCAGCAATATCAGGTAGCACAGGTTTAGCGTATGATACAAGCAACAATAGATGGGTATGTGGAGGTGTAAATGCTAGTGAAAGAAATGCTCCAAAAGTTTTAGGGGCATCTACTAATACGTCAGGGAGTCCTTTAATAGATACCTTGAGCAGTTTAGTTACAATTCATTCCCCAGCGAGTGGTAAGTATGTTGGATATACCCCTATTGGCAATTTCCTTATATACGACCCTGCAGGAGGTAGGACATTGGCATATTTTCAGGAAGATGACGGTGTTAGTGGAGAGAATGCAGTATTAAGTAGTATAACCTTTGATGATGTCGGAATAGATAATACTGTAAGTGCTTCTTCTACACAAATAGTAGAAGATGGGTCATCATCTTGGGTGCAAGATTCTCAGTATTGTTATGATTCAACTGCGAACAGGGTGGTCAGGGTTGGTCAGGACAAGTCAGGTACTTACCAGATAACTGCTCAAGTCATATCTGGCACAGGAGATACTATTACAGTAAACTCTACAGATTTATATCTTGATGCTTCAATAGCAGTACATAATGAAAATCACGGAGGTAGCAGTTTGGACAGAATGAGATTGGATAATACAAGGAAGCTAGTTCATCTCAACGGAGTGAATCACGTTTTATTCTGGGATGATGAGGTAGATGATTTTGTTGTTTCAAATTTCTCTGTATCAGATGGGGTCGATGGGACTACTGCTTCTTGGACAGAATCTGGTGGTGAACCTGTTAGGTCGGAAGGCATTATGAGTGAACATACTGGCAATTTAACGGAGGGAAAAACATCTGGCTGGGGAACAGACGATTATGAATCTTTCACTATGGGTGCTTCGACAGGCAGAGGTAGATTAGTTATCTTTGGTCCAGATGGCTCTGATACTAATGCAGCAGTATTAGAATATGCTGGAGGAGCCTATACTTATAAAGGTTCTTTGCTAGAAGTTCACGCAAGTAATATGTATAAACATGGGAATGCACTAGGATGGCAATCATCAGACCCTGATGGTGATGGATTTCTTGCAAATCACGTTTTAATGAGTGGACAAAAATCAGATGAGTCTGCTGATGGCAGGGTACATGCAGTTGCTCCGGGAGCAGCGGCTGGAATACAAGAAGTAAATGGTTTAACTGTGAGTCAAATACAAACTATTAATGGAGTAGCATTAGACCATACAGTTGCCCCTAGTAGCACAACAGCAACAAACCCTAATTTTGGTACAGGTGACGTAGAACATCAATCAATATGTTATGACTCAATTAATAACTTTATTGTGGCAGTATATAGAGATGAAGATAACTCAAATTACGCAACAGCAAGGGCAGCTTCTGTAAGTGGCACTACTTTAACTTGGGGAGACCCAGTTGTATTTCACTCTGGCGGAACTGCAAATATGAGGGCTGTTTACTGTCCTACAGATGGAGGTGACGCATCTTCAAATGTCGTAATGATAGGTTATTCAACTTCCACAGGATATAATTCCATAACTGCGATTGCAGCAACTATTGACGACTCAAAGGTAATTAGTTTTGGCAGTGAAGAAACTGTACAGGCTGGAAGTTCTGGCAATTATAACCAAGGTACTGGTATGCATAAAATAGCATATAATGTTGCTGATGAAATTGCTACGATAATGTATATATATGGGGCTGGAGCTAGTGACCCATTAACGATTGCTGCAATTTCTTTCTCTGGAACATCTTTAACAGTTGGAACACCAGTTACAGTTGATAACTCATCTAATGCTTATTATGGACAGTCTTATGATTCATCTTTAGAGAAAACTGTTATTACTTTTGATGACGAATCAGCAATAGCAGCAAGAGTTATTACCTTAAGTGGTACCCCTGCTACAACCATAACTTTAGGAGATAAGGCAACATTTGGAACAGCAAGTAGTCTTACTGTTACTGATTATTATGGTGGTCACCTAGTAGCTTATGATACTTCAGAAAATAGGCATCACGTTTTATATTATGATGATGATGCAAGTGCTGCAAAGATGACTTATTTTACAGCATCAGGCACAGATGTTACTTGGAGCAGTGGTACTCCTGCAACCATATCTTCAGGAACAGCATCAGGTAATGAAACTGGTGGTGGAATTGCTTATAATGCAGCAAGAAACAGAATTATTACTTATGGTGCAACAGGTGAAAATACAAGTTCTGATTATAACTTTGAGTATCATACTGTAAATGGCACAGGATACACTTCTCAAGGGGATAGTACACCAATAGAAGATGGTTTACAGGTAAGAAGTGCCCACGTTCCTAATTTACAAACAAATTCTTTCCACGCCAATACCACAATATTAGTTTTTTGTGATATGTATGGTGGATTGGGTGGAAGGGTATACTTTTTAGACCCGGGAGCATAATGAGTAAAATACTTAGAAGAAAATCAGATAATGTTGTTGTTTATTTATTAAATGATAACCAAGATGCAACCTTATCATCTGCTAATTTTGTTTTCACCAAGCCTACAGGTTCTAATGTTACTGTGGCAGACTGTAACTCTAGTACGCATGATTTGATTACAGGTGTAACTGGACCTACTAGATGGTTTGGAAACATGATGTTTTATGCAGACAATGGAACTTGGACAATAAATACAGAAGAACTTAATATGGAAAATGGTTCAAGACAATTAGAAAGAGCTAGGAATGGAACTAGCTCACCAGCAGACTTGGAGGTAGAAGTCTAATATAAGTTCATAGCTTTAAGAAAAAATATAGTATAATAATATATGAGTAATGTGTTATTTGACAAAAATTGGCAAAAACATATATTCTATTGTTACAGAACGAATAGCAATAGGAGATAAATATGCCGATAGAATCCAAAGTACATAGACATTATTGGGATGAAGAAGTTTGGTGGAAAGAAGAAGATTATGTTGATTACCCAGTTTTGACTTATAAAGTTCATTATTCAAGAACTAAAACAGTTGAAAAGAAAATTAGAAGTTTATTACGAAGGCAAAAACCTTTTATATTAAATACTAATGTTTTAACTGGTGATGATATTATATGGGTGAGTGGAATAAATGGAATGGTGCATGCATACAGAGATGCTTCGGAAGAATGCAAAGAAGTGTGGCAAGCTAAAAAAGATGAAGGACATACATTATATGTATCCAACTGTCTACCATTTCTAAAAGGTTCACAACCTGTATGGGGACCACCACCGAAAAAAAGAAAAAGAAGAGTTTCTATAAAAAGAGGCATAAGTGCCAGGAGAAATTAATGAGTGAAAACATAGATATTAACGCAGATTTACAATTGCTTGATGATGAATTAGGAAAGATTCAAGATGACCTTTCAAAGGTAGATGCATCTAGAACCCAATTAATACAAAGACTTCATCAAGTATCTGGAGCAGCAGCATATCTAAGAGGTAAATTACCTAAAGAAGAAGTATTAGAAGAAGAAAAGCCTGAAGATAAAACAACGGAGGAAAATTCGGAGGCTTAAAAAATGCCAACATCGGCAACACCATATTTTGACTTTGTAGAAGTCTATGATGGTAGTTCGTTTACAGATAGAACGTTAGAATCTCAATCACCAGGTGGGACTGCATTTTCAGTATTAGCAGGTACTGATGATTTTTTGTATTTAGGAGATGCATCTAGATTTGATATGGCAGTGTTTGAATTATCAGGTGCTGGTAGTTTAGGTACACTAAAATACGAATACTATAATGGTTCTGCATGGACAGAATTTACTCCTTTATCAGCATCTTATCAAAATGACCCTGATGACAATGAAGATACTATGTATAGTTTTTCAAGTGATGGAGCAGAACAAATACCTGTAGGTAGAATTGCTAATTGGGCTACAACCACAATTGATAGTGAGAGTGCATATTGGATACGTATTAGTAGTCCAACATCTGTTACAACGGCACCAACTGTAAAAAGTATAAAAAAACGAGGTATAAATACTTATTGTGCCCCTCCTGATGTTTTTAGTTTATTACAATTAGAAGGTGTATTGGGTGGAGATAACTTTACAACGAGCACAACACCATTATTAAAAACAGTTGAAACTTTAATAAATGAAGCTGAAAGTAAGATAGACCACATAACAAGAAAGTCATGGAGACCTAATGTTGCATATAACGAATATCATGAGTTCAATATTAATGGATTTAAATTAGATAAACATGCTCCATATAAGATTGTTAATTTTAAAATATGGAATGGTGGGTCTTATGATTCTAAAGCACAAGGTAGAAAAAGTGATTTCTTTTTAATTCAAGATACTGGAATGTTACATTTTTCTAGGTATTTCTTATTACCAGCAAGATTTACATCTTATAATGCTCCTTTATTTAGATTTGGTGGGGGTGAATTTACACAACCTATTAAAGTAGATTATTTATATGGAAGAGATATTCATACAGATGCAAGAGAAGGTGCTGTTATTACAGAAGTGACTAAAAAATTAGTTGCAGCTGATATATTAAGAAATGCAGATTATGGAGACGTAACTGTAAGTGGATTGGACAGAGTTTCGATTGAATCTAAAGTAAGTCAATTTACTGAAGAAAGTATGGATATTTTAGATAGTTTAAGAGCATTTGAGGTGTTTTAATGCCGAATGAACCAATGCCTGCTAGTGATGTTATAGATGAGTTAAACTCTCAATGGAACTCTAGTAATGTAACTGAACCGAATTATATCGAAGTTACGGGAGCTAATGACCCTCTTAGATTTAATTTAAATAGAGCTGATTATATTATTGGTAGAGCAGGAAGTCCTGAAATTCAGGAAGTTCCAATTGCCAATTATAAATATGGAAATAGAACTTATAGGGTGGCATTAGAATTATATACTAAAAATAGTAGACAAAGATTATATAACTTAATGAGAGAAGTAAGGCGTGTTTGTCACGCTAGAGTACATAGTTTAACTAACTTTCAAAGAATAACATTTAATAACTTTACTGAAGATAATTCTGAACAAGCGAATGTGTGGGTTGGCACAATTGATATAGAATTACAGAATAATGCTGTTTTGTTAGAAATTACCTAACAGATTAGTATAATAAATAGAAGGAGAATAATATGGCGATATATCGTTCAGACCAAGCACAATTTACATACGCATCAGAAGCTGGACAGGGTGGAAGCCCTGAAGGTGCATCTGTCACGGCAGAAACTAGTAGTGGATACTCTACAACTATGTCATCTGCAGCTAGTCCTGGGGACAGACAAATAAGTGTGGCTGCTGTACCTACTGCAACAGGAGACATTGAAGTAGGTGATTTTATACGTATTGGAGATGAAGCTAAAAACTCTCAAATACGTAGAGTAGAAAAATTAGACGCAACAAGTAATGTTTTATATTTAGATGTGCCTTTAGCTTTTCCAATAGCTGCGAGCCAAGAAGTAAAACAAATAGATAGTGTAACAGATACAGGTATTGACCAATTTATACATTGGGTACCGGGAGTTTACGAAACAGTAGATGCTCCAGACCCAGAGATGTCAATTGAAGGTAGAAGATTATTAGGAGAAGGTGCAAAACGTAACTGGGGTATTGCCTACAGTGGGCAACAAACTTTTAGTGGCTCAGTTGGTGGATTTGTATTATTAGATGGTACACCATTACGATTCCCAATTGGAAGTGTTCAAACAGCACCTCTTCAATCAAATGGTTCATCAGATGCAATTGCAGCTTATACTAATACCCCTACTTGTACAGCATCAAAAGGAGATGTATTCGTTACAGTTACAATTTCTTCAGGTAGTGATATTACAATTAGAGCTAATGATGTTGTAGTATTTGGATATGTAGGACTTAGTTCAATAACTGCTTCTACAGGGCAAGAAGTGAGAAGAGTTGTCTCTGCATCAGGCACTGCTAGTGGGTCTGTTATTAGACTAGATTATCCACTAAACTTTAACCACTCGGCTGTCGCACTTAAAGAAATGAGTAGTTTCGACCATTACAAACATATAATTCATGAACAAAATAGTTTAGATACTCTTTCTTGGCATATAAAAATGGTAGACGATGCTGACTCCAATGCATTTACCAGACGATACTATGGTGGAATGGTGGACAGTTCTACGTTATCAGGTGAAGAAGGTGGATTACTTTCATATGGTTGGGACTCAGTTCCATTTATGGGAATGGTACATAACCAATATGACTATGATGGTAAGACGAATGACCTTACGCAAGCATATCCAGGTGGCCCATCCAATACAGAACTTCCAGGTTTTGCAATTATGCAAACAATTGCTTCAAATGGAGTAGGGCATCCTGCACTTCCATCTGGTGGAGCTGTAACCAAATCTTTCCCTTCGACTGAACCTTATTATTTTTCGCAAGGTGAATTAAAAATGCACGGAATTACTTTTGCTAGAGTAAGAAGTTTTAGTCTTTCAATTTCAAATGGAGTTGAACCTAGATACTATGTAAAACCAATACATGGTAGGCAAAGGGGTCCTAGTGAAATGAGAGAACAAGCTAGAGAGTATTCGTTCTCTGCAACTATAACATCCGAAGATTCAGCTGCAAATACTTCTACATCAGAAAATGCAAATGCATTATTTAAAGAATTAATTTTAGAAGGTGATTATGGAACGCCTTCTAATCCAAATAAAGCAGGTATAGATATAGTGCTGACCTTCGAGAGAGGAACTAATGATAAAATAGTAGTAACGGTACCTGATGATGGGTCTGCACAAAAAGGTTTGAATGAACAAGGAGCGTTTATTACATCTGCGAATCATTCGATAGATGGAAATAATCCAATACAAGCAGATGTAGATATGATATTTAGAAATATGAAAATTGAAATATATGACCAATTACCAGTATATCCATAAATAAATAAAAAAGGAGGACATTTTGTCAGAAGACGAAGTAAAGAAAAGTACCTTTAATCTAGAAGACTATCGGATTAAAAGAGCTCCAGAAAAGAAAACAATATTGATTGAAGAAACGGGAGTTTCATTTGAAATTAGTATTAACGAATTGTCTTGGAGTAAAAGAAATCAGTTAATGGCTAAGTGCATGAAATTTGATTCTAAAGGAAATACAAATTTTGAAGCAGATGCATATGTTAGAGCCTATTTAAAAGAGTTAATAGTTGATGCTCCATGGGGTGCAACAACAGAAAGTTTTCTTTTATCTATAGATACTAGATTAGGTGGGGCAATAGAAAAATTAGTACCATCAGCTTTTGCTGAAGACGATAGTGTAAATATAGCAAAAAAAGAGCTCTGAGGTTTTTAAGAGGGGCATCCGACCTTAAACCTCAAGAAATGGTGGTATATAGATATTGGATGGTAATAATGTCATTACTTAAGCAAGGTATACCTTACGAAGTGATAATGAGTGCTTCGGAAGAAGAAATTTCGCTTTTATTAGGTATTAGTGCAGCGTACCATCAAAAAGAAAATGAAGATACCGAAAGGAGTATGGCAAGACAGTATTAAATTATGGCTGAAGGAATTGTTGCAAAATTATTATTAGAATGGGGTAATAAACAAAACCCTGATGATGAAGAGGGTGGGTTTATGTCAAAACTAGTAAAAGGCTCTGGGAAAAGACTTAAAATTGCCCAGAAAGGATTGAAAGCTAGTTTAGGAATGAACTTTACTATGGGTGCTATTCTTAAACAATCTCAGGTATTTACGGGTACCATGGGTGCATTGTTTCAAGTTATGGGTGCTATGGTAGACGTATTCTTAATGCCTCTGGTGCCGTATGTTTTACCTTTGATTAAAACGTTAGCAAAAACAATTCCGATAATTAGAAGAACATCACAAGCTGTTATTGATTTTATTGCAGGAGTTTTTAAAAAAGTTGGTGATGGAGTTAAAACTGTTTTTGGTTGGATGGGTGTTGATGGTAGTGGTGTTGGAGGTGTGATAGAAAGTATAGGTAAAACTTTAGTTGGATTAGCAACTGTGGCTTTTATGTTAAAAGTAACTGGTGTATGGGCTTTAATAAAAGTATTTTTTAAACCTTTAATTGCTGTCGTAAATATTATAAAAAACAAGTTAGTTGGAATGTTAGTTAAATTTTTTCCACAACTCGGAGTTCTTCTGAGATTTGGTTTACCAAAATATCTCTGGCTAACTTTTAAAGGTGGATTGTCTAAACTTTTTAGTCCTATAATTCAATTTCTTGTCACTTGGCAAAAAAATTCAATAGCAGTGATAGTAAAAGGATTTAAAAGTCTTGGTGGTTGGTTTGCAGGTGTATTTACTAATTCAAAAGTAGGACAATTTATACTTGGTTTTTTTCCTAGATTAAAAAATGGTATTGTTTCAATTACTAAAACAGTTATAACAAATATATTGAACGGAATAAAATTTCTTTTAAAACCTGTTACTTCTTTTGTTCAGATGTTTAAAACTGGATGGGGTAAATTAGTTGCAGCTTTATCTAAGTCCAAGATTTTTGGTGGTGCATTTAAAGGTTTGGGTGGATTATTTTCAAAAGCTGGTGCAAAATCAGCTGCTAAATTTATTCCTGGACTAGGAACAATAGCAACAGCAGGTTTCGCTGCAGTAGATACATATAAAACATTTAAAGACCAGGGTATGGCTGCAGGATTTACCAGAGCTGGAATTGGTGTAGCACAAACAGGATTATCAATGGCTGGACCAGCAGGAGTGGCTGGAGTTATTGCATTAGATTTAGCCGCAGATAAAATTGTGAATGCAGTAACTGGTAGTACCACTGTAAAAGTTGAAGTGGGAGAAGGTATGGAAGCGACTATTTTGAATGAAAGAACTGGTTCTATGCAAACAGCTAGTGCCATGGGAGAAAACAGCAAGGTATAACTAATGGCATACGTAAGAGCAGCAAACGCAAATCCAAATTTATCAGTGTTAATCAGAGATGGTGAGCACGACACTACTAATACAAAAAAAGGAACTGAATTTTTTGCTTTAAAATGTGATACTTGGGCTGTTAATATTGCTAAAACTCCAATTCAAATTCCTGTTCCAGGCAGTTCACCAGAACTTCTGGATTTAGGTATATTTAGACCATCCGTTACAATTTCAGGTGTGGTGGATACCGTACAACCAAGTCCAGCATCAATAACTATATCTGGGCAAGCCTATGCTATTCCATTTAAAAATCAATTAGAAAACGCTGTATATTATTGGGCAGCATCTGATGTGGCTTTATTAGAAATAGAAATTGGAGATACAACGTATCCTGCTGATGGAGATAATGCATACACTAGTGACAGAATACATTCAGGTAGTGAAGCTAGTTGGACAGGTGGAGGTATATATAGAGTGGCATTACAAAGTGCACGATTTGGTGTCAATGCATCTAGAGAAGACCGATATGATTTTAGTATGCAATTTGTATCTAGAGCTAGAGAAGATTGGGTTCAAAAACCAGGTAACTAGGAGAATTTATGGCATTAGTAGGACAAGCAGTTGGAAGGGCGAGTTTACAATATTGGAATGGTTCAGCATGGACTGATATTCAAACCCCAAGTGGTGCGAATGCAGTTTTAGATTTAGAAATTACTGATTCATTATATAATCCTGTTGCTTTAACAGCTTCTTTAATTAACAGACCTACTGACCCACGTTCAGGTACTGCAGGGTCAACAACAGGAAATTTAACTGGCGTTCTTACAGAATTTATGAAACTTAGATGTATTGATGCCTACTCAAAACAAGTATTATTTCATGGTTGGATTTATGATATTGAAGAAAATTATAATATTCAAAGAGGGGGTTTTCTTGTAATTCATGCATATGATAGTTTAGCAGAAATGCGAGATTATAAAACAGATAGTATGCTTAAAATTGATACAAGTGAAAGCACTCATAATTCAAGAAGTGAACTAATTGCTGAATTAATAAAAAGAACTACTAAAGATAATATTGCTACTTCTGATACTGACCAATTTGAAGCATCTACACAAACTTTTGCAGGTAATACTTTAGGTGAAATATTTCCTAAAGATGCTGGAAAAACAGTTCTTAAAGCAATAAAGCATTTAGCAAGTACTGAACCAGTAGATGCATCTTCTTTAGCACATCTATTTGGACATGATTTTTATTTAGCACCACAATTTACTTCTACTGCTACAAGTGCAACTCAAACATCTATGTTAAATTATTTTAAACGAGCATCTAGACCAAAAGCAAGTGGTAGTGATATGGATACTTTTGGAATGAAGATTCAATTTCCTGTAGCTTCATCTCAAGTAGAATCAGGTCAAACACGAAACATGTTACCTGATTATGATTTTCAAAGAGATAGAGCAAGTGTATATTCTGATGCTCATATTAAATTTGTTGATAGGGGAGGTAAAGGAAAAGATGCATCTGGTGATTCCCCAAGTCAAGGACAAAGTAGAAAAACGCTTCCTTTACAGATGGCTAGGTTAAATATGACAGCTATATCAGGAGCATTTAACTGGGCTAATTCTCCTTTAGCAGGGGATTTAACTGTAAATGGTCAATACGTATATACAGATGTTAAAGATGGACATTATCATGCTTTTACTGCTAGTAAAATTCACGTTGATTCAGATGGTGCTAATGTTACATTTGTACAAGATAGAGAACCTGGGGCAGATTGGTTACTTAGAATAGGTTCTGCTTATGATTCAATAGAAGCAGAATTAAATACATCTGCAAATGATAGTCATAAATTGGGGTGGTTCAGATTTGCCAACGTTCCAGAAAATGATGACAGTAATACCACTCCTGGTGGTAAGATGCGAATTTCAGGTTTGTCATTAAGCGATACAAGCACAGTTACTGTTACAACTACAACCAAACATTTTTTACAGGCTGGTGACAGAGTAATGTTAACTGGTTTAAATTTAAGTACTGGTGGTGGGGCTATTAGAAAAAATGCACAAACATATAAAAAAAATGGTGGTGCCAGAGTAATTAGTCGTGAAGGACAATTAGGAACTTTAGCGTATAGGGCTAATACCAATGTAACTAATGCTTTAGCACATGCATTTAGTGATGAATTAATTCAAGTAGATAAAGACCATGGTTTCAAAACATCTAATTATGGAAGCTTTGCGTATCTTGAAAATGAAATAGTAGAGATGAAAGAGATATTTTCTTCTATACCTGCAGACGGAAACATGCCAACTAATAATTTCAATTTAAGTGATACAGCTACAAGTCTAGCTTCTTTAGACCACATGGATGTGATTGAAGTTGTCAGAGCTTCATTGAGTACTACACAAGTAGAACATACTATAATGAATGGTGCTGCTAATACAAACGCTGGTAGGCATAGTCCAGTTCCTATATTCGCTGCTCCTCGTGCAGCAAATTTATATGCTCAAGAAGGTGGTGTTGGTGGAATATTTAAACACAATTTATTTAGAGTTGAACGAGTAATATCAGATACACAATTTACATTTAAAGTAGATGCATCAACTATTACTTGGGCGGGTGGACTTTTAACTGTTGGTTTCTTAGATGGAGCTATTGATGATGCTGTTGATACTGTACAATTTAATATTGATGTAAATGATGGTAGTCAAGATAGAGTTGTTAGACCACATCTTTATGTTGGACAAATTATTACACTAGGTAGTGAAGAAATGTTAGTAACTGCTGTGGGTTCTGCAGGTTCATCAGGTGATAAATATGAAACACAGGTAACTGTTACAAGAGCATATAATAGTACAACTATAGCATCTCACATTGATAATCTTGCAGTTACCACAATGGTTGCACATGTGATTCCTGTTGTTGGTAGAGTGCAATATCAAACAACTACTAGTTCTGTAAGTAATGGTCAAGATTTTATAATAATTTCTGACCAAGCTGCAAACATGCCAACTACAGGTAGTTTTAGACTTTATGGAATGCAGTCGGGTGATTATGCAACGTTTGCTTCAGGAACAACTGCTGTAAGTCATAGAGAAACTTTTGGATTAAATAGACCTAAATTTATGACAGTTAATCCAATGGAAAAACTTCCTGATTCTGTAAGACAAGTTGTTGCTGGGGCGTTAGGAGATGGTACTTTTACAGAAACCAGAGGTGGAACTATGCGTATAAATAATTCTGCGTATCAATATATTGATGGAACAGCTTATTCAGTAAGTGGTGGAACAGTTGTAACAACTCGTAATACTGCTAATGATACAGCTCTTAATCCTTTAAATTATGGTTTGCGTGTTGGTATGGTTGCGTGGAAATTAACAAGTGCAACCGTTTCTACAATGGCTGCGTATGGATATGTTTCTGCTGTTAACGCTACTACTTTTACAGTTACATTAAATACGGGGAGTTTTTCGGCTGATGATAAATTTAGAATATTTATACCTTTAAGACCAGGACATTTGGTTCAGTTAAAAAATAAATTACTAAAGATAGATACTACAAGCACAAACACATTTAGTGATGCACAAGATGATTTTATAGTTACACAACTTAAATATAAAGAATCGCCAGCAGTTCAACAAACATCTGTTAGTGTAATACAACAAGATGCTAGTGAAGTAAGGGCTCCTAAAAATGTATTTCAAGCTGTAGAATCAGAAACTGATGATAATGCATATAGTTCATTTGAAGATACTTTAATAAACCCAGCTACAGCTAGTACTGATATAGACATTCTACCTGGAACTAGAACTCTTAGTACAGATGGTCCAGTAACTGATACTGATGGTGCAACTATAGAAGGAAAACTTTTTGATAAAGGAGAAGCAATTAGTTGGACAAAAGGTACGTTAAGAGTAGACGGAGACGAATATCAAATTCCAGCAGGTAGTAGTACAGACGGTGGAGATTTAGATGCAACTACTTTGACAGTCGGAGCAACTATGGCAACTGTTAATGAATATGGTATTTTAAATATGGAAACAGTAAAAACAGCTACATCTTTTCCTAATACAGAATATGTTTTATATGCTGATTTAAGACAATCTAAATTTTTATTTACATCAGTTACTAACTTTGAAAATTTTGTAAAAGATAAAGGTAGTAAATTAATCATAGGATATGCTAGAGCAGCAACCGATGCTGCTTCAAATAATGTAGGAGCTGAATCTACCTTTGATTGGAGAATTTCCCATGAATCTAATAACGCAATGAGTATTAAAACAAGTCAATATGTGGGTCAGGGATATGGTAGTGGAAATAATATTGCTCCAGTATTAGCTTTTGATGGAGACACAAATACAGGTATATATTCAGCAGCAGACGGCAGAATAAATTTCACAAGTAATGGCTCAAATTATGGAGAATTTGGACAGGGAGATTATAGTTACCTAAGACATTTTTTACCTATAATAAATGATACTTATGATTTAGGACATAGTAGTTATAAATGGGATGATATATATGCTACTAATGATACTATACAAACATCTGACGAGAGATTGAAAGAAGATATAACATCTATTGATTTAGGTTTAGAATTTTTAGAACAATTAAATCCGGTTACTTATAAATGGAAGCAAAAACCTGTTGAACAAACTAATATTACAGGTGAAAAATATACTAAACCTGACCAAAAACATTATGGACTTATAGCTCAAGAAGTAATGGAAGTATTAAAGAAATATAATATTAATTCAACAGATGATTTTGGTGGACTTACAGGTAGTGCAGACAGTACATATGGAGCACGATATAAAGAATTTATAGCAATAATAATAAAAGGTATACAAGAATTAGCAACAAGAGTAAAGGCGTTAGAAAATGGCAGTTGATAGAGAACCAGACCAATTTTATCCAAAATTTCCAATGACATGTTGTCCTAAATGTATGGATACATGTGCTTGTAGAGCTTTGTGTTCATTAGATTCTTGTACTTGTGAAATACAAGGAATAGCGATAATGGATTGTGACAATTTAACTTTGACTAATTGTAATCAACCTGAATGTGATGATACAGATTGGCACATTTAATCTCAAACATAATAAAAATAAAGAAACAGAATCCATTACTCTCTAATCAAAACATATCTGAAAAAGTAGGATGTAGTAGGCAGTATGTACATAGAATTTTAAGAAAAGCTGATTTGCCAAATGCTCCTAGAAAACGCAATGTTAGATTTTGCAAAGTATGTGGTAGTGAATCAACAGCAATAGTACATAAGGGTAGATGCAGTTATGAATATTACAGACCAGAAGTGGTTTGTTCTTTTTGTAGGGTTAAATTTCGTAGACATTTAGCAGCTATTAAACAAGGATATATACGAGGATTCTCTTACATCTACTGTAGTAGGGAATGTTATACTAAAGGTAGGGCTGATAAAACAATTACATGGGCAAAATGACGATATCAATTAACAATGATTTAATTAAACAATGGGAACCAAAAATTCAGGGTTTAGTTAATAAGTATTATGTTAATGGTTTGGATAAAGATGATTTAATACAAGAGCTTAGAATGGTATTAATGAGATGTGCTAATAAATATGATAGTACTAAGAGCACAGCAAGTTTTCATACGTATGTTCACAGAGGAATGATAAACACATTAATTACATTAATTAACAAAGCTACCAAACTTCCTGAAGTTGTTAGTTTTGATAAAACTTTTATTACAGCTAGTGAAAATGACCAAAGTCCTAATGAGTTGCAAAAGGCATTGGAAGACCCAAGTGCTGAAGACTTTTCCAATTTATTGCTTTTAGATGATATACTGTCTCAAGATAACGAAATTTTTTCAGATAAAGAAAAAGTATTTATCTCAAGTCGAGCCGATGGATTAACTATGGAAGAAATCTCTGAAGACTTGGGAGAATCATCGTATCGAGTAAGACAGAATTTAAAGGAAAAACTAAAAGCATATTTAGATGGAAAAAAACCCTAAAAGCCCACAAGATTATACGTCTCAAGATGTTCATACCATTTTTATGGAGTTATATGAAAAGAGTAATAATGAACCGTATGATTATAACAATGGTAGAAATAAAAGTCCTTTTCCTTTTATTGGTAATGAGCAAAAAGCTTTAAAAAAATTACTTTCTGAAAATGATGTTTATGAAATATTGTGTTCCATGTATAACGCTATTGTACAAAACACTACATATTTTTCTGTTATGAATTTTATTAATAGTTTTGTTAGATATAAAACCGAACATGACCCTATATTGTATTGGAAAGTAATTAACTCTGATAATCCAAAAGTTAAAAAAGCTTGGCAACAATATATTATTTTAAAATCTACGTGGTTTTCTACAGCCGTACACAATAAAGAATTAAAGAAATTAGAAAAAAGATTTGAGAAATGGAAAGATGAAAAGGAAAACTAGAAAAGGTGGGTTTATAAAAACGTCATTGACAGAAGATATTAAGGTATATAAAGTAATAGGGGTACTTAAGAAAGTTTTTGATAAACATCGTTATGACACAACAGTAGTTTCAGATGATGTAATATGGTTTACCAAAGTCAAAGGTTTCGAGAATGCTAAACAATTAGCTGATGAACGTGCTTCGTTAAACAAAGAGATAAAGTGTTTCGTGATAACAGAGGATGTTAATAGGTCAGTTTACAGAACAGAGGAATAAATGGAAAATTACGAATATGTCGAATCAGGAATTATTTTAAATATAAAAGAAAAATCTACGCTTGATTCTTTCCCCTTTAAAGCTAAAGATTTTGCAGTACATGGAAAAGCGTTTTCATTTCTTACAAATTTTTATGATGATTTCAAAGATTTTCCCAGTAAAAAAGTATTGGAAGAAAATTTCCCAGACTTAGATTTACAGGTTCCATCCACTGATTTTGGATATTTAACACAAGAATTTAGAAAGCAAGTAATTTTTAGAAAAGTTGTTGAATCATTTCAAAGAAATAAAGACAAATTAAAGACTGACCCCAAAATGGCACTATCTAAAATTATGGATGGGCTTGAAGATATCAATGTTGTTTATGATGAAGATGTTACTTATTATGATTCAAAAGAACAAATAGACCGATTTGAAAATTATAAAGAAAAAATAAGACAGAGAAAATTAGGGGATGGACTTATGGGCATTCCTACACCTTTTAGAACTATTAATATGACAGGGGTAGGGTGGCAACCTGCCGATTTAATTTCTATGTTTGCTAGACCAACAGTTGGAAAAACCTGGATGTGTATTCAGGTTGCAGCTACAGCAATTATGAAGGGTTATAAAACTTTATTTATATCATCTGAAATGCCAACGACAGCCATCAATTTAAGAATGGATGTTGTAATTGCAAAAATGAAAGGATATGAATTTTCCCATAAAGCTCTTAGAAATGGAGACTCAATCAATGAAGACCAATATAAAGAATTTTTAGATGGTTTAGATGAAAAGAATTTATTGGTATGCGACCATATAGAAGGTGAGTCCACTATATCTATTGGAAGTATACAAGCGTTAATTAGAAAACATAATCCTGAATTTGTAGTGGTAGATGGTATTTACCTAGTATCAAGTGGCGATGGAAGAAAAGCTATGTGGGAACAAAATCATAGTCTTTTTTATGGCATGAAGAATATTTGTCTAGCCACTAACAAACCAATATTTGTTTCAACTCAAGCTACTAGAGAAGCGGCTGATGTTTTCACGCCACCAAGAGTTGACCAAGTAGCTTTTGGGGATGCTCTTATCAGAGCTTCGGACATTGCTCTAGCAATGGCTAAAGTAGAAGAGTCAGATGCCAAACGTATGATACAATATCAGAAGTACCGAGATGGTGTCTTGTCTTCTGATACATCCTTTTTAAAATGGGATGTGGATAAAGGGCATATAGAAGAAATAAACGAGTTTAAAACGGAGGGTATAGAATTTTGATTACAATGCTTGTCAAATACTGGTCTCTTTTTAATAAGTACAAGGATGTTCTACCAGAAGTAATTCAACTTATTGATGTAGCAGTAAATGCTGTAGAAGATAAGAAGATTACTAAGAAAGAACAGAGTGCTTTAATGAAAGAGTATTGGAACGTAATTAACAAAATTAAAAACGCTAAGTAATGATTGATTGGATTGAAGCTCTAGAAAAAGTTGGAATAGATGTACCATTGGGAACAGATGAGTTTTCAGTTATATGTCCTTTTCATGATGATAAAGTGGCTTCATGTGCAATCAACGTTGATAAAGGCGTGTGGATTTGTTTTGCTGGATGTGGACAAGGGTCGTTAAAAACTTTTTTGCGTAAGCATTTAAATTATAACGATATTCAATTAACGGAAGTTTTGACACCAAAACCAAGTTATAGTATCGATATTTTTGACGAACCTGAAAACACTAGTAATGATGGAATTAACGATGTATTGATTCCAGAGTTTGTTGAAGGTATATTTCCAAAGTGGATTTATGATAGAGGTTTTACTTCTAACGTTTTGAAGTCTTGGGGATGTGGAACAAATAAATGGAATGACCTTATAATTCCAATTCATAATATGAAAAATGAATTAATTGGGTGGGTGTCTCGTAGACAACAAGCCATACCAAAATACATGTATTCGTATAAGTTTCAGAAATCAAAAACATTGTTTGGTGCAAATAAAATAAAAGATAATCATTTTATTTGTGTTACTGAAGGTGCTTTAGATACTATGTGGTTATCGCAACATGGAATAAATAGTGTGGCTATTCTAGGAGCAACCATGTCAGAAACACAAACTAATTTATTAAGGTCTTTGAAAGTCGAAGAAATTATTTTTTGTTTCGATAATGATGTTGCAGGGCAACGAGCTACTGATAAAGCAATTAGCTTATTAGCAGGAAGTGCGTTGACATCATTTATATCGTTGCCAACAGAGTACAAAGATGTACAAGAAATTAAAAACGAAGCATTACTCACAGAAGTGATAGCTAATAGAAGCTTTTTTTAGAAAGCTCAAGGAGGAAAAAATGGGTGGAATATCCATGATTTCACAGAGGCGAAAGCAAATGAGTGCTCCAGCCACTGTTACAAACAATCAATCAGAGTTGTGGTTTAAAGATGGAGACCAGGCTTTGATTAAGTCAGTAGCAACAGGACACCCTGATGATACTGCAATGACTTACATAAAAGTTTACCAATACAGAGACGGTAACACTTTCAAAACAGTTCTTGACTCTATTTATAATGGAGAAAAAGACGATTACGTAACTCCAGAAGGATTAGTCGTAGAGGGCATTCCTGAAGGTGTTAGTTCAAAACATCAATTTGCTTTTTGGGCATATATTGATGAAGTATTTCATTCTGAAAAAAGAGTGGAATCTTGGGAAGTGATTACAGGTAAAAGTGGTAAAGAGATGTACAAAGAAGTCGTTAATGATTTCAAAGTCATCAAATTAGGTTTTGGAAGAGGCGATATTGTTTTCGGACAATTAGAAGAAATTTATGAAGATGAAGGCAGCTTAGACAAGTCACCTATCCGAATTAAAAGGATGGGAGCTGGTTTAGATACTACCTATCACATAACATCTCTTGCAAGGGAATTAGAAATACCTGCTGATAAGAAAGCAGAAATTGCTAATCTACCTTCCATAAATCAATACTGTATTGACACTTGGGGTGTGACGGCAGGAACTCCAGCAGAACAAACTGCTGACGAATTATTTTCGTAGGAAGTTCTGATGATTGTACAACTTGATACGTTTGAATCAGTGTTATCTTCATTGGCAAATCAAGATATGGTATTTGTTGATGTTGAAACTAATGGTTTAAATGCTCATGGGGACAATCAGCTCTGTGGAATCGGAGTCGGATTAACTTCTGAGCAAATATATTATTTTCCTTTTAGGCACTGGCAAAACAGTCCTTCCGAACAAAACTTAATGTTTAATTTTGAAGGTTATGTGAATCTACCAGACACAGCTCTTAAAGAAGTAATAGATGCTTTGAATAATATTAAAAGTTTAATCGCTTATAATGTTAAATTCGACTTACGATTCCTACAGAAAGAAGGTTTAGATATCTCAAACAAATTTATAGATGATGTACTTGTTATGGTTAGACTATCTGAGCATAGTGATGTAAACATGCTTTCATTAACTGAAACTATAAAAAGACGTTATGGAATTGAAGAAGCTCAATATGATATTGATACTAAAAAAGTATTAAGAAATGGTGGGTGGAAAGATGATTTCAGTAAAGCTCCCATAGAAATACTAGGACCTTATTGTGAAAAAGATGTGTTCTATACAATGAAACTTTATTGGGATTCACTTAAACACATAGAAAAAACAGAGCAAAAAAATGTATTACAGATACAAGAAAACCTTACGAAAGTTTTATTTGATATGGAAAACAAGGGCGTAAAGGTTGATACGGGGTATGTCAAGAAAGCTATACAACGTATAGCACATAGAAAACAAGAGATAGAACAAAAGATAAAAGAGATTACAGATGGTGTATTTAATGAAGAATACAATATTGCAAGCACTCAACAAATGGGTAAAGTTTTTCAAAGTTTAAATTTAGAGTCTCCTGATAAAACAGCCAAAGGTCAAGATTCATGGAATGAAGCAGCTCTGGCTCAAATCAATCATCCTATTGCTGGATTAGTTCGACAATGGAGAACGTTAGAAAAACTTAGGTCTACTTACTTAGAACCATTTGATAATGATGATGGGGTAGATTTACACACTGATTTTTGTAATTGGGGGACAGTTACAGGAAGATTGTCTAGTAGAAATCCTAATCTTCAAAATGTTCCTAGAAACCATTTTAAAGTTGCTGATGTGCAATTATCTGATGAAGAATTACAATCAGTAAAGAATAGAGTTGATGCAGTTATTTCAGCAAAAGGTGCAAAGGGTGTAAATTTAAGTGATGATGTGATAAAGACTTGGGCATTTATTGGAGATGAATCTTATGATGATAATGATGATACTCAAATTTCATTACGTAGAATTATTATTCCTAGAGAAGACACATATCTAGTATCATTTGATTACTCTCAAATGGAAGTAAGAGTATTTTTAAGTTATATTGCACAATCAAATAAAGAAGTTCAAGCCATGTTAGAACAAAGTGATGTTGATTTTCATGGTGAAGCTGCAAAACTTGCATTTAAAGTAGATGAAAATCATAAAGATTATAAATATTATAGGCAAACAGCTAAAGCAATAACGTTTGGAACTATATATGGAATAGGAAACGCTAAACTTTCGACTCAATTGAATGTTACACCTGCCGAAGCTGGCGAATATAAAAAGAAATATTTTGATGGAATAAAAGGTTCTAAACAGTTTTTTGATAAAGTAGTTTCGACAGTTGAATCTAGAGGTTGGATTAGAAATAGATATGGTAGGGTTTATCGTATGGATAAAAGATTTGGTTATAAAGGTGTAAATTATCTTGTTCAAGGAACTAGTGCAGATATAATGAGTGAAAGAATGATAGAAATACATAAGTATTTAGAAAATAAAAAAAGTAATTTGTTACTCCAGGTACATGATGAGATAATTTGTGAAGTACATAAAGATGAAGTTCAAACAGTATTACCAAAGATTAGAGACTTATTAAAAACTAATACGTTGGATATTCCATTAGATGTTGATATGGAAATATGTACACCTTCTTGGGCAACAAAAAAAGATGCAACAGATTTAATTACAACAACTACAGAACAGGATTGGATAGAATGGTAACACTAAATCATAATTGGAAAGACCAAAAAAAACTTGGAGAACTAGGCGTTGAGCATATTATAGACTGGTTATATTATTTAAATAAAACTACTGGTGTGTGGGATGTCCAAGATGAAAAAGACTATCAGAAAAAAGATATTGATTTATTATGGACAGTAGAACCTGATGATAAAGAATATACAATTGAAGTAAAGACAGATACTTACAAATCAGGTAATTTCTTTTTTGAAACTGTAAGTAATGTATCTAAAAATACCCTAGGTTGTTTTTTAAAAACAGAAGCAGATTTTCTTTTTTATTATTTTATAGAACTCGGACAATTGTTTGTATTAAATACGGGAGCTGTGCAAAAATGGTTTCTTGATAACAAACATAAATATTCAGAAAAAACACTTGGTACAGATAATTTGTATACTTCAAAGGGATATGCAATTCCAATAAAAGATATACCAAAAGAATGTATTAGATATCATGTAGGAGATTACACATGAATTATGACCACGACCACCACGATGTTGTTCCGGAAGACGATGTAAATAGTGTTATAGACCCAGTTCATTATCATTTAAAAAAAGAACCTTTTGATTATATACATGACAACGACATGGGTTTTGCAGAAGGAAATGTGATAAAATATATAAGTAGGTGGAGATATAAAGATGGTGGTCTTAATGATTTATATAAAGCTAAACAATATATAGAAATGTTAATTGAAAAAGAAGAAAAACAAAAAGGAGTCAAAAATGGCAAAAGTAGGAGTTAAAATAGGGTTTACTTTTAGAGTAGGACCTTTAGATACAAATCAATATGGTCGAGTAGATATGGAAATGCACGACATAGATACAGAGCTTTCAATAGATGAACAGATAAAAGAATCTGGATTAGCTATGGATAAAATGTTTCAGACTTTAATTAGAAAAGTTGATGCTGAAGTTGAATCTATTTTGAAAGAAACAACATCAGGAAATAATTAATGAGTAATGCTGAAGAGATTACTAAAGATTATTTAACAGAATTAAATAGAGCACACGTTTTAGAAGATGTTTTATCAGAACGTTATAGACAAGATGAGTTGTGGGGTGACCAATCAGGACATCCAGATGAACGATGGCTTGTAATATTGATTGAAGAAGTAGGAGAAGTTGCAAGAGCAATGTATGATGATGATGAAGGGCATGTCTATGAAGAAATAATTCAATGTGCTGCAGTTTGTATGGCTTGGGCAGAAGCAATGCAAAAAAGGAGAAACATTGGAAACTGATAGAAAAAAAGTTATTGAAAAATTATTAGGTAATAAAAAACTTAATATTGTTAAAGGTGATGATAAAGAGTTTGAATATAATAGAATTGAATTTGGGATTCCTAATTTAGATAAATTAACAGGTGGGGGGATTCCAAAGAAAAGAATGACTTTAATCTACGGTCCAACTAATGTTGGTAAGTCTTATCTTGCATCTCAGATATGTGCTAATGTACAACGTGAAGGTGGTCTAGCTGCTTGGATAGATACAGAACTATCCTGGGATTCAAACTGGATGAGTAAGTGTGGATTAGATGTTGGAGAGATGTTATTGTCGCAACCACATAATGGTGAACAAGCTTTTGAAACTATTACTGAAATGATGCAATCTGGTGTTGATGTAATCGTTTTAGATAGTATTGCAGGTTTAGTTCCAGCTCAAAATTTAGAAGAAGATTTTAGTTTTAATCCCATGGCTTGGCAAGCACGATTTGTAAATTCTTCTTTACCTAAAGTTATGAACTCACTTAGACAAGGCAGTGCTTTTATTGCTATTAATCAAGTTAGGTCAAGTATAGGACCCGTTGCATTAGCAAATATGCCAGGTGGTTTAGCACAAGGTTTCTTTGCACATTTCTTATTAGAAGTGAAACGGAGTGGGTGGTTAAACTCTCCTGAAGATAAAACTCAAAAAGTAGGTTTTGATATGGAAGTAAGACTTAGAAAAACTAAAGTTGGTGGAAGTAATTGGTCATCAGCTATAGTACCTTTTAGAGTTGATGGGGGAATAGATGTCATTGAGAGTTATATGAGAGATGGGATTACACAAGGAATAATTAAAAAAGCAGGAACTTGGTATACCTTTGGAGATGATAAAGCTCAAGGTATGAATGGATTAAAAGAACTAATTGTTTCAAGACCTGAATTACTAGCACAATTAAAAAATGACGTTACCTAAAGATTTTACTGAACAAGAAAAAGTTGTTCAAAAATGTTTAGATGTAACTGGACTTAGATATGATAATCAAGTAGAGTTTGGTAAATATACAGTAGATTTTTTTATTGCTGAACTTGATATGGTAATTGAAGCTGATGGAGTGTACGGACATTTAAAAAAACGTGATAGGATTAGAGATAGTGACTTACATAAATTGGGAGTAAAACATATTGTTCATATTACAAACACAACACAAAAAGGAATAGCAAAAGAAATATGGCAGGCATTAGACAAATTGGAGCAATAGGCAGACGAAGAGGCGTATCTCCTAAAAAACAAAGGCAAGACAAATGGTTGATTAATCAATTAGATGAAATGCTTTCATCCAAAAAACGTAATGGAATGAAAGGAAAATTTCATGCTTCGGTTATAGGCAACCCCTGTGATAGATATTTATATCTTGCGTATCATGGACTTTTACCCGAACTACCTTTAAGTGCTCGGATTCAAAGAATATTTGATAATGGTAATTATCTTGAGTACCGAATGAAAAAATACTTTGAACGTTTAGGAATTTTAATTAAAAGAGAAGTACCTTGTAAACTTGAAAACCCATATATTTCAGGGAGAATAGACTTTATACTAAAACACCCCAAATTAAAAATTATTTTATTAGAGTTAAAATCCATTAAAAATTCTGGATTTGAAGGGTTAAATGGACCATCAGAGACACACGCTATTCAAGCTCAAACATATCTACATCTTAATAAATTAGGAATTGATACAGGTTATGTGTTGTATGAAAATAAAGATACTCAAGAGTTAAAATGTTTTAGGGTTGATAAAGATGAAGATAAATTTAACGCAATTTTAGAAAGATGTTATAAGATAATGAATCTTACCCAAATGCCAAAATTATGTACTGGTGAATATTATTGTGATTGTAGGAAGGTAAAATGAGACTTGACTATATGACAGTAACAGGAGCTGATGATAATACTAATATACAGGGTATGATTGAGTTATCTAAAGACTATCCATTTTTAGAGTGGGGTATATTATTTCCAACAATGGGTGGCTCACGTTTTCCATCTTTATCTTGGCTACATAAATTAACATCTACTTTGGAAAAAGATAAACATAATTTAAATTTATCTGCACATTTATGTGGTGATGATTTACTTGATGCATTAGATAATAATTTAAAAATTAATTTAAAAAAGTTTAGTAGAATCCAACTCAATTTTCATGGAGCATCTGAATATTCTAGTGATAGATATTTATTAAAAAATACAGTAAAAGATTTTGTTAGAAAACAAGAAGACTATAATAGAAAGGTAATTTTTCAACTTGATGGAGTGAATGATAGAGTCATATCTGAACAGTTTAATGCTGTGAAGTTTCCAAATGTACAATATTTATTTGATACTTCATCAGGTGCTGGAATTTTACCGACCACATTTCCAATGCCATATCCTGGAATAACATGTGGATTTGCTGGTGGTTTAGGCCCAGAGTCTATTAATAAAACATTATTTACTTTTAAAGAAGTTTTATCTCCAACTAAACGTTTTTGGATTGATATGGAAACACAAGTAAGAACTGAAGGTGAATTAGATTTAAATAAAGTGGTTCAATGTGCCGCATCAGTATCTGAAGTAATATATGGGAGTTTACCAATATGACACAATCAAATTGGTTTGAACAAGAACCTGAACCTAAAATAGAAAAAACAGTTGATGTACCATCTTTAAATTGGAATCTAGATGAACAACCAGATTTAGAATTTCCTAATGCTTGGCGTGCAACAAACGAAGAATTACAAAGATTTTTAACAATGTATGGAAACTATAAATCGTATTTAGAATATGCATTAGCCGATAAACAATCTAGAGCTCATACATTAGCTGACCAATATGATGAACTCATGGCAATAAATATGTATATGTTTGTTAAGCAAAATACAGATGCTAAACGTATGGTTAAAGAACAAGTTAAGGGTGCAGTAATAAATGCTGATAAAAATATTCAGAATCATATTCATGAACTACGGAATGTAGAAAGTGAGTGTAAAAGACTTGAAGGGTTACTAGCATCGTATACTACAGCATATAATACAATTAGTAGAATTATATCATTGAGGGTTACTAAATAATGATAATGGGAGTAGATTGTTCATCTAAAGGTATTCACGCTGTACTGTTAGATGAAAAAAATGACATTGTTCACTCATTTAAAATTAATGAAAAAAATCCTGATTTTTCTGAAAGATTAGTCGAAATTTTTGATAAATTTCAAACAGAAATAAGTAAAATAAATATAAGGAAAACTGCTATTGAGAAAGCAATATACATCCAAAATGCGAAAGCGACTATACAAATCGCTTCCGTTATAACTGCAATCCAGTTATCTTGTCATAAGCAGAACATTCCTTGTGAACTAGTCGATAATAAGACTTGGAAAAAACATATAATCGGTAATGGTAATTCATCCAAAAAAGATATCATGGAATATGCTATCTCTGAATGGGGGGATATCTTTACTGAGCAAGACTATGCAGATGCGGCTTGTATCGCATTGTATGGAGTAAAGAATAGTGAGGATATAAATGCCAGCACCTAAAGGATATAAAAAAGCAAACGATAAGCCAACTTTTTATTTTAACGAAAAAGTTAAAAAGAAAGCGAGAGGTAGAAAAGACAGTCTACCTAAAGACATGACTGCCGAAGAATTTAAAAAGAAATACGGTAAGGTCGTATGGTGCGATTATTACCAATGTATACACAACGAACAACCAGAAGGGGTAAGTAGAACGATAGCAACAATATTAGGAAATCCAAATTATAAACCCCTCGGACCAGCAGATGAAGGTTTTGTTGGTGTTTGTAATAAAGAAGAAATTGGAATTAGATTTAAAACTATAATTTCTCCAACTGGTGTAAAACAAAAAGTTCCTGAATGTTTTAATGGAACAAGTAATCAAACAGGAAGAATGGATATGAGTAGGTTCTTACAATCTAATGGTACACCTTATGGTGGTAGTATTGAATCACAAAGTTCAGACCAAAACTTTTCAAACTCAGCTGCATTTGGAACTAAATGGAAGGGGAAATAAATGCCAAAAGTTATTCCAAAAGAAGTTAGAGCACATGCTAGAGATTTATTTTTAGAAGGTAAATCAGGGAGAGAGATTTCAGAACGAATCTCTAAAGCATATGATATGAAAGTTGCTCAACCAACTATTTATGAGTGGGCAAAAAGATTTAAGTGGAAGGAAATAGTGGTGGAAGCAGAAACGAAAGCAAAAGAAAATATAGTAGAAAGTGAAGCTCAAAAGCTTCAAAGATTATCAATAGAACATTTAGATACCTATCAAGCACTTCGTAAGAAGGCATCCAATGAGCTACAAGATTTAGAATTTATAAGAGCAGGTGAAGCAGCAAAAGCCCTTGAAACTGGTATTGAGGGTGAACGGAGAGTGATACAGGGGATGATAAATTTAGCCTTTGTTCAGGAAGTTTTAAATATTTTAGTAGAAGAGATACCTGACCAGGAAACTATAAATAAAGTAGCCCTTCGATTACAAACATTGGTAAGTGATAGTTCATCTAATGACAAGTAAACAACAAGACATAACAACATATGAAGATGCGTTCAAAAGATTAGCATCAGGATTAATTAAGCAAAAGAAATATAATGTAGGAAGTTTCTATGAATTTCTTAGAGATATTTGGGCACAGAGTTTTGATAATCCAGAATACTTTGGTGCTTGGCATGTAGGTGTACTTGCTGAAGATATAGAAGAATGTTTAGAAAATGAGTTGAATTATGTTGCAGTTCTTCCTAGATTTCATTTTAAGTCTACTGTGTTGGGACATGCCTTTAGTGTGTGGCGACTTTTAAAAGCTCCAAGAGATTGTTCTGTTTTGTATTTATCTTACAGTGATGGAATGGCTAGATATCATTTATCTGAAATTAATAAAGCTGTAAGTAGAAATCCTGTTTTGACAGAACTTATGGATAATCGTTCTCCAAAGGCAGATTATTCATTTAGATATTATATTAATAAAAGACCTATGGAAATTATGCATGGTGGTCTATTTTCTTTCAAACGTGGTATGCACGTTAACGGAGCTTTGATTGCTGATGACGTATTAAGAGACCCAGAGAATCCTTTAAATACAACACAAATAACCAAAGTAGAAGACCACTTTATGACAGAAAGTTTATTTATTCCTTTGAAAGGAGTACCTGTTATTGTCTTAGGAACCCCTATGATGCCTGGCGACTTATTAACTAAGTTACAAAAAGATGACCGATTCAAGGCAAGAGTATTACCTGCATTAGACCCTACACCAACTCGAAGGGTTTTAATGCCTGAACTTTATTCTGAAAAATGGTTGTTACAACAACAAGAAGCTAGACCTAAATCTTTTGCTTCTGAGTTTTTATTGCAACCACATTTTGCTACAGAAGCCTATTTTAATGATGAAGAAATATCTGAGTGTGAGGATGAGACATTAAGAAATCATCCAGCATCAAACAAATATAAGACGCAAGAAGACGAACAATTGTTTGCTGGTTTTGATGTGGGTAAAAAAAGACACCCATCCCATTTGGTTATTTTTAAAAGAGTAGGGGAGAAGTTAGTACAAGTACACCAATCTTGGTTAGATGGTTGGAGTTATTCTGACCAAATAGAATATCTAAATGATATAGCTAAAAACTTTGACTTAGAGAAAGGTTACATAGATAATACTAGAGGTGAGCTTGAAGACCGAGGTCTTGATACTGTATGGCACGCAATGCACTTTACTTTAAAGAGCAAGCGAACTATGGCACAAATTTTTGAAGAGTATGTTAGTAAGAGTAATCTGAAACTCATTCAAGATTCTAGACAGAAGTCACAAATCGTCTCAGTAAGTAATGATTTAAAAGCACCTGAAACCCCTATGGGACATGGAGATGCTTTTTTTTCTATTGCTATGGCATTGCAAGCAGCTTATGAAACTACTATCTTTAGGTATGAATCTTTAGGAAGTGCAACAGATTGGTTAGATGCTGTAGACCCCACGCAAACAGATGAAGGTGTAGAAGAATTAAAGAAAAAGATAAGTTTAGATTTTAAACCAGAAATTCAAGATGAGGTGTCTAATGAGACAGCTCCGAATCCAGATTGTTCGGAAGCAGTATGTACGCCAAGTTTTTGGGTTCCAGAAAGAAACTTATGTATATACTGTGGTCACAGAGGATAGGAGAAAAATAAAATGACAACATTAACCACCCAAGCAGAAACCGTTGCACAAAGCAGATATTATTTAAAAAATAATGACAATGAAATAGTTGAATCAGCAGATGAAATGTTTAAAAGAGTTGGAATTGCTATATCAAAGATTGATACTTATTATGGTCGAATAGATGCTGATGCATCATTAACAGCAATAGATTTTATAACTATGATGAGTGAATTAAAATTTTTACCAAACTCACCAACTTTAATGAATGCTGGAACAAATCAAGGAACTTTATCTGCATGTTTTGTATTACCTTTAGAAGATAGTATGGAAGCTATTATGAAGACTGCTCATGACATTGCAATGGTTCAAAAATTTGGTGGGGGAACTGGGTTTGCTCTTTCTAAACTACGACCAAGAGGTGATAGGATAAAAACAACTCATGGAGTAGCTTGTGGTCCTATTCAAGTATTACAGACACTTTCGAGAGTATCATCTATGATTACTCAAGGTGGAAAAAGAGATGGTGCAAATATGGCAGTAATGTCTATCTATCATCCAGATATTCTTGAATTTATTGAATGTAAAAAAGTAGAAGGAGATATACATAACTTTAATATATCAGTTGGTGTAGATGCAAATTTTATGAAAGCAGTAGAATCTGATTCTGATTATAATTTAATTAATCCAAACACTAATGAAGTAACAGGAAAATTAAATGCACGGCAGGTTTTTGAAAAAATTATCTATGGAGCTTGGAGAAATGGAGAACCAGGAATGATATTCCTAGATAATGTAGATAAAGATAATCATGTTACAGAAGAATATGGTGAAATGATTGCGACTAATCCATGTGGTGAACAACCTTTATTAGGGAATGAATCATGTAATTTAGGTTCTATTAATTTAGCAAAATTTTATAATGAAAATATGCATGAAGTACATGAAAAAGATATTGATTGGAAATCCCTAGAGCAAACTGTAAAAACAGCAGTACATTTTCTAGATAATGTAATTGATGCAAATCAGTACGCTACTCCTGAAATAGAGCAGATGACTAAAGCAACACGTAAAATTGGTTTAGGAGTGATGGGATTTGCTGATTTATTAATTCAGTTACGAATTAAGTATAATAGTATAGAAGGTAGAGAATTAGGAAAATTTATCATGAGATTTATTAGAAAAACTGCTGATAAACATTCAATTAAATTGGCTAAAGCACGAGGTACTTTTCCTGCATGGGATAAAAGTGACTATAAAGATGATGAAAAATATAGAAATGCTTGTCGTTTAACAGTCGCACCTACTGGAACTATATCTATGTTAGCAGATACTTCTAGTGGTATTGAACCAACTTTTGCTTTGGCTTGGAAAAAACAAAATATTCTAGAAGGTAAAACTCTTTATTATGTAAATAAATATTTTGAGGCAGATGCTAAGAAACATGGTTTCTATTCCGAAGATTTAATGGAATATTTGTCTCAAGGGGGGTCTTTAAGTACTAGAGATGATGTACCAGAATGGGCTAAAAAAATATATGTTACTGCTCCAGAGATATCTGCTGAAGACCATGTTGGAATGCAAGCAGCTTTTCAGGAAGATTGTGACTCAGGAATCTCAAAAACAATTAATTTTCCTAATGAAGCGACCATCACTGATGTTGAGTGTGCTTACTTATCAGCTTGGGAGCTTGGTTGTAAGGGGATTACTGTTTATCGTGCAGGCAGTAGAGAGAAAGAAGTCTTGGTTAATGGAACGAAAACAGAAAAAAACATGACAAATCAGATGCCTTTACCAGTAACAATTGCTAAAATGGATTATAAAGGTTATGAAACTGATTCAGAATGTTGTGATTCTCCAAGTATAATTATGGAATCAGGTTGTCAGACCTGCAAAACTTGTGGTTGGAGTGCATGCCATGTTGCATGATATAATATAAAAATAAGAATCAAGGAGAGTAAATGGCTATAGGAAGTATACTTAGAGATAGAGATGTTCAATATATAGCAATAAGAGACGATGCTAGTAAAACTTGGCGTATTTTAGATACTTGGCATGAAGCTTTAAAGAATTTTAATTTGGAAGATGATATTCCAGATGACAATGAGGCAGTTCAAATACTTACAGAAAGTGGTTTTACAGCTTTAATTAAGGAAGCTGCGAGACTTGGGGTGCTTGAAAATGTTGATTTTGGAATGGACAAGTCCGATGAGATAGAAGAAAAGGATGCAGAAATTGCTAAACTTAAAGACGAAAACAGTAAAATAAGAGAAGAGACTAAAAACAAAAAGGAAGAACCTTACAAAGGAATGAGTGAGGAAGCGATTATAAAGTTAAAAGCTATGGAGTATAATCTTAAAATTACATCAGCTATAACTGACTTTGATAACTTAACTAAGGAATAATATATGAAGCTCGGAGATTATTTACCTGAAGTTCCTCGAATTGCACAGCAGATGAGTGACTTAAATAGTCAAATCAATATGCTACAGATGATGCAAAAGTCGGCTGGGGATACAGGCACAGCTCCTACTATGGGATTAGACCATGTAGTTAATACATGGGTAAGACACCAAATGGCATATCGCCAACAGATGGTGCAAGATATTCAGACAATTGCGTATTCTGTAGAAGAAATACGTGCTCCTTTAAATCATATTACAGGTGAAGTGTTTAGGCGTGGGCTTGAATGGCATCCAACTGTTGAGAATCCAGACGAAGAACAAAAAGAACGTTTATTAAAGTTCATGACTGATGCAAATGTGTTCGACCAAAGTATGGAAGAATTACTACGTCAGTTCCATTTTGATTTAAACTCTATTGATGATGCTTTTATCTATTTAGCAAAAGAATATAAAGATGTGGGTAATAAAGAGATTAAGTCTAAAGTAATAGAAATTAGACGATTGAACCCAGCATTAGTAGAATTTGATTTAGATGCAGCTGGGTTACCAAAAAATGCACATTGGATTTGTCCATTAGATAGAACTGATGTAGCTGAAGAACCTGGAAATTCTAAGAAGGGATATAAAAGAATCCCTGCTATGTATAAGTATTATCATAGAAATCAGCATCTGTATTTGGCTGATAATGAAGTAATACACTTAACTAAGTACGCACCATCTGAAACTTATGGATGGTCCCCAGTTCTAACTATTTTTGAAAAGGCATTAACTCTAATTGGTATGGATAAAAACCTATACCGATATTTCTTTGAAAGAAAAATGCCTTCATCTATGCTTATGGTTACAACAGATGACCCTGAGAGTTTAAGACGTGAAAGAGACCATATAGCTGCTCAAACTAGAGTAGACCCGAACTATATACCAATGGTTGCTGTTTCAGCTAGAAACAATAGGGGTAGAGTAGATATGGTTAGACTATTCCATACTTTACAAGAGATGGATTATTTACCAGTTAGGGAAGAAATTAGGGAAAGGGTTGCAGCTATGTGGGGTGTTTCTCCAGCATGGCAAGGTGCACCAGATGCATTTGGTGGACTATCTCAACAGACTACACAGTTAACTGTAATGAGTCGTGTAGTTGAAGGAGACCAACGTTTATTCCACGAAAAAGTATTCCCATTAATTTTACAAGCATTTGGTATTACTGATTGGAAATTAATGCTACCCAATCCTGAAGAAAAAGCTGAGAATACTAAATTGGCTATGGCACAACAAAGAATTTCTATTGCTACACAATATTTAAATATGGGCTTTGATGTTAAATTAAAGTCTAGTGGTGATGTAGATATGATGGAAGCTGAATTTTTAGTTGCTGGAGAAGCAGTTCCACAAGCACAAATGCAAGGTGAACAGCAAGCTATAGGTTTGCAACAAGCAGAAATGCAATTGCAACAAGCTATACAGCAACAGGAAATGCAAGAACAACAAGCTATGATGGGTGGTGGTGGACCTGGAGAAGAAGGTGGTGAACCTGAAGAAGGTGAAATGCCTCCTGAAGAAGGTGGAGAAGAAGGTGAAGAAGGTGAAGAAGGTGGCGAAGGCATGCAACTTATGGAAAAATCTATACCTAAATCTCAACGAAAGTTTAAAGGGAGAATGGGTGGTATAACACCAGACCATACTGATAAAGCTGGTGGCACTGAAGAAGAAAGAGACCCCGAAGAATATGCTGAAGCTAGAACTAAAGCTGCAGAAGAAAGAGATATGGGAATTAAAAAAGGTAGTACTTGGATAGGAGATTTAATTTCTAGGGGATACTCAGCACCATTAATTAAAGAAGTAACACCAGATGGAACACAGATGTGGTTCTCTCAAGATGGTATTGACTATGTTGCTAAGTTAGGTGCTCTTGGAATAGCTGACATTGAAAAAGCAACTTTTACTAGAACTAAGAGTACGGAAGACAATAAGAAACAGAAACCTCAAGAGACTAGTATTATGAATGATGATGATGAAAACGATGACGAAACTAGATAAATTTTTAATGTTTATATCTAAAGACTTTGGTGGTTGTGCAGGTACAGTTGCAACTACAACAGATGCAGGTTCACCTGGATATCATACACCTACGTTTGGAAGAGATAGAGCTGGTGGGTTGAAAAAACCCAAAAAAAGGAAAGCTGAAAACGCTGACTTTAAATTTACATATTAAGGATTAAAATGGACAAACCTTTAAGAAGACCTGACACTGCTTTTACTTCACAAGCATATCAGCATTCTAAACCACCAAAACGTAAAGCTAGAAATAAAGATGGTATAGATAAACTTGAAGCATTTCTTGATGAGTACAGTCCCCAAAAAAAATCATTTAATACATCATCATTTGTTGTTCAATTAATTAATAACATTTTAAAAGATGATGGAGCACCTATGACTAGTAGTGTAACTGAAGCGTATGGAAATAAAACTGTACGTGGAAACCTTGGTCCTAAGGTTGTGGACTTTGATAAAGACAAAGAAAAACATACTGAAAGAAAAGGTGAACCTGATGATTATGTTTTAATAGAACAAAATGATATGGAACGAAGAATAAGGGGTTATAAAGAAGATGAAAAAGATGATGGACCTGAGAGCTCTATGGATTCTGGAGCAGTTGGTTCGGGAACTGTAGATGTAGCAAAACAATTTACTGGTTGGGATTGGAAGGGTCAACAGGGTGAATATAAACGTGGTACTGAAAACGATAAAATAGATGATAATCCTAGAATTAAAAAAGATATTATTAAAGATTTTCTATTAAATCTTTCTAAAGGTGAAGATGGTTCAGATTATGTAGAAGAACCTTATGATGATGATATAAAAATTTTAACTAGAGATGACGATTCGACTAGGGGAACTTATACTGGCAATAATGCATCTTATAACTACACACAAACTTTAAAGAAAGCAGATGATGTGAAAGATTTAAAATGGACTGATACAGATAAATTAGCTGAAAAAGCTGTTAAGCGAATGAATAAACCTTTGAAACTAATTGATTTAACTTTAGATGATATTGATGATATTGATTTACCTGCTTTCGATGAAAACGATAGTAAAGAAGTTAAAAACGAACTTAATAAAGTACTTACTCAACATAACAATTATAAAGAACATAAAGATATTGAAAGAAAACTTAAAGCTATATCACAACAAGATAATGATTTTCTTGATTCTTTTGTAGAGTTAACTAATGTATTAGACATGTGGCAAAAGAAAAAGAACAAAATAAATTTAACTAAAGATAAATTAAAAGATTTAAATAAAGATACTAGAACAATTGTTCTAAGACTTAAAATGAAATATAATAGACCTAGACCAAAAGATTTAACAGAGTATCATAATATTAAAATGACTCCAGAAGATTTAAAAACTTCTAACACTCCATCATATCCATCGGGACATGCTTTTCAAGCTCATTTAATAGCAAAAGTTTTAAGTAAAAAATTCCCTGACTATGAAAAACGATTTATGAGTTTAGCAAATGAAATAGCTAGTAACAGGGTTACAGCAGGTGTTCACTTTCCAAGTGATTCAGAAGCTGGAATATTATTAGCAGATAAAGTATATGAGAAATTAAATATGGATAAACTAGATTTTTGAAAATAACTTGTGATAAATGTCGTGGTTTGATGCGACTCAACGAAGATAAAGACTTACACTGCTTTACTTGTGGTAAAATAATAGTATTAGAGATAAGGAGAGAATATGACTCATATCCCAGAAAAGGCAAAAAAAGGAATAATCAAGAGACGATTAGCAGGATGGAATTGGACAGACATAGCAGTGTGGGTAAACGAAAAATACCATTTCGTGGCACACAGAACAACTTTTCAAAAGTGGTACGACAGAGAGGTCTCACTAAGAGAAGGGCTCTCTGAAGAAGAATATCAAGAAATACCTACAGACTTTTCACCTGATGCACACGTTAAACTAATTAAGAATATAGAAAAGTATAAGGGTGAAGCTCGTTATTGGAAAAAAGTTGCCGAATCATCGCTTAAGCAAGAAGCTAAAAAAGAATTACTTATAGAAGCTGTAAAAAAATTTACCCCATCATATAAGTCAGTTCAGAAATATAAAATCAGAAGACCTTCAGGAAAAATAAAAGGCACTAGTAAACAATCTGTCGTAGCTCCACTTACCGATACTCATGTTGGAGATAATGTTGAAGCCGATGAAATGGTTGGTTTGAATGCTTACAACATAGATATATTTAATAAAAGATTACATGGGTGGGCAAATCAGTTATTAACTCTAGTTGAGTTAAGAAGAACTTATGCAGAAGTTGATGAACTTATAGTTCCAATGCTTGGAGATATGATTAGTGGGGATATTCATGATGAGTTAGCAAGAACTAATAATGACCATAATATGGGACAAATGATTAGGGGAGCAAATCTTATTGCTCAAGCTTTATTATTTTTAGCTCCACATTTTAAGAAAGTAAGAGTTCCTTGTGTAGTAGGTAATCATGGTCGCATGACTAGGAAACCACCTATGAAAAATAAATATATGGATTGGGATTACATGTTATATCAATGGATATCTGTATTCTGTAAGAAACAAAAGAATATTGAATTTCATATACCTAAATCATTTATGACTACTGTTCGAGTAAAAAATAGAAACTTACTTTTATCTCATGGTGATTTTATTAATGGAGCTGGAAGTGGTACTGCCATTAGTAAGGGAATTAGTAATATGCGTAATGTTTTACAATTTAGAAAGGGTTTAGAAGATGAAATTGGTAATTTAAGAAATGAACAAACAGGGTTACCAGATTACTTTGATTCAGTATTAATAGGTCATTTTCATAGAATAGATGAAATAGATATTGGAACAGGTGCAATACATATATGTGGTTGTATGAAAGGTGGGGATGAGTTTGCTATGCAACGAGTACAAGCTATCAACAAACCAAGACAACTTGTACTCTACTATCATCCTAAATATGGTGAGATAGGTAAGGATATTATTTATTTAAATCGTTATGATGATAGTTCACAAGTATTTCAAGATGTTTTACCAGAAGTGTGGGGTTAAAATATGAGTAATATAATTGAATTAAATGATGAAAATTTTGGAGACGAAGTTATTAATTCTGATAAACCAGTCTTAGTAGATTTTTGGGCAGCGTGGTGTGGTCCTTGTAAAATGATTGCTCCATACGTAGAAAAAATTAGTAAGGATTATGAAGGAACTTTGAAGGTAGGTAAGTTAGATGTAGAAGCGAATACACTTATTCCATCAATTTATGAAATAAAGTCTATCCCTACATTATTAATTTTCAAAGATGGTTCTCAAGTAGACCAAATGGTGGGGGCAGTGAGTTTAGATATAATATCATCTAAAGTTGATAATCATACAAAAAGTTTTGACTCTTAATTAGTATAATAATATAGGGCAATTAGTATCAAGGAGAGCCTGATTTATTGTATGTCTACTAGCATTTTAATTAAATTAAGTGTTTTTGTAGCTCTTTGTTTATCTCTGATGCTAATCGTTGGCGAATTTTATAGCTAAGGAGTGCAAAAATATGAACATCATCAAAGTACTTAAAAAGATTGGAAATACCCTATTAGGGTTATTTACCTTTCTAACTGTAATTGGTGGAGCAATTGGGCTTACTATTACATTAATAAACCCAGTTAATCTATGGTGGACTATAGCACCAGTAGAACTTCCGTATGGAATCTATATAATTACATATTCTATGGTTATGGGATATTTAGAATATATCCAAACCTATTATTACTATGCAATAGGAATATCTGCATCAACAATCTTATTAGGATTATTGGTACATATTAGAAGTTTCAAACAATTAATATACTTAATAAAAGCCACTCCGATGGCTATTTTAAAATCACCAGTTCTAATCTATAGAGATTTAAAACAACTTAGAGACTGGTTATTTGGAAAAATAGAATATTTAAATGGAGAGTCTGCTAAGTGGAGACGCTTCTTTTCAATCATGAAGAGTCCGTATACGGGGCTTAGAATGATGGGTGTTAACCCTCAGATGGCGATTGCCATACTTGGGGTAGGGGGTGCCACGGGTGCCACAGTTGCCGTAGCAGAAGTGATTGAAATTAGAAGTTTTGAGAATCGTTCTCCTGGAATTTATGCAGCACCATCAGAATACCCTGATGAAGAATTAGAAAAAGAGATGGCTTGGAGAAAAGACAACGTAAATGACAACACTTTGAGGATAGTTATGGGTTCCGTACCTGTAGAAGAAATAACCATATCTAATGTGTCTGTTGGTACTGTGTATACAGGTTCAGCATTACCAAGTGGAAAAGCCGAAGCAATATTAATTGAAGGTAAGTCTGGAATGAGTGCCAGACTGGAGATTGGAGAATTGATATTTGAAAGGAATACTTGTAAGTCCCTTACGTTAAGTGACATAAATGCCTATAAAGTTGTAGTTCAATATAATATTTCAGATGGACAGTCTATTGCACAAACGATAGGAACAAGTCGTGACCTTAGAATTTCTGGTGGCAACAGAATGGCTAAAAAATTATCTACTGAAGGTGGATTATATGACCGAATTTGGCTAGATACAGGTAGCCTAACATCTACTAATGCTAAGATTAATAAGCTCAATCTTTCTAATATTGTAAGTAAGGGAGGAACATGTATCCTACGCCAACTAGACGTAGGACTATTAACTATCCAATACAACCAAACTGGGCATGACCAAAACTTTGCGACTAAAGAATTTGATGTGCAATCAAGCACAACGGCATCCATTTGGTCAGTCATAGATAATAGAGAAGTTTTACTTCAAGAGCCTGATACACAATAATGATGGGAAAATTACGTCCACAAATTTTTCTTGCCATTATAGTGCTTGGTTTTATGAGTGCCCTAGGTGTATACTTGGGACATATAGAAATAGCCACAGGTTGCACTGGTGGTATAATAGCATTAGGTATGAAAGTTTTGGAGAATGAATAATAAAAAAGAAATAAAACAAATTCTAGTAGCATCAATTTTAGCAATCATTTGTGTAGTTACAATTTATGCTATAGGTCTTACAAAATAGCGAAGATAAAAATGAAGCAAAAAGTATTTAATATAGTAATGAAAAGTCTTCCAGTAGTTAGCTCATTAGCAGTTGGGGCTGGTGTAACACTAGCGATTTTAAATAGAGAAAAGATAGAAAACAAAGTCTTTGATAAATTAACTGTTAGGCAAATTATTAAAGAAGACATTCCCTTACAATGATTATTGAAGAAGATAACAAATTTATAAAGAAAATTAGAAAACAGGGTGTACATCCTCGTCACCCGACTAAATATGATATACAACAACGAATTAAGGAACGGGAAGAACAGGCTAGTCAAACTGACTCTGAACCTAAATCTGAGTAAAAAACTTCCTAGTAATTTGTATAATAATCCATAGGAGTTTTCTATGGCGTTACAGCAAGGAGTGCTACCTACAGGAGTCCAAGCTCAGATAAGAGCTGGGTTAGACAATGTAGCACAAGCAATCTTTAATTTATCACAAGAATATGTTCCAGTTAAATCTGGACAATTAAAAGCTTCAGGGAAGTTAACGACTGGACTTTCAGGTGGAGGCTTTAGTATTGAATATACTGCTCCCCATGCAGAAAGAATTGAAAGTGGGGGGCCATCTCAAAGTTTTAAAGGTGATTATGTTTCAAATATTCCTCAACACCAAAGAAGACTACCAGGAAAAACAATAACAGTAAGAGCACATACTAAGACGTATAGCGGCATGAAACCAGTATTGACTGACGATGGTTGGTATACGTTAGAACAGGTACCTAAATTTGATGGTACACATTTTTTAGCAAGAGCTTTTGAAGAAGTGTTTACACAGAAAAAATTGTGGAGACATTTTCCTTTTGAAAATATTTAGGAGTAAATTATGGTAGACGGAAGTAAAGTAACTGTGACCCCCGAACAAGAATACATTATGGCAACCCACTCTCGAATGGTGGGTAAAGTTCTTGATTTAATAGAAGCATCCATGGCTGAAGGTAATCAATTAGAGAAACTTAAGAAGTTAATTCAGGTTCCTCTTTATGATTTTCGTAACGACATGCTTCAACTTCAAACTGGTGGCGTACCATCTAAAGTAGAAAACGAATAAGTTTCTTTCGTTTTTGTAAAAAAATTAAGTTTAATTTGTATAATAACTTAGGTGAAATATAATTATTTATATTTTTCTTAGAATTTTTCTAAAACACAGAATTGTGGGGTCGGATGGCTAAGACCAACCATGCAATCAGCGTGGATGGGAATGGTCGAGTAAACTTAAACCTTTAGTAAGGAATGGTAAAATGTCAGAAATTGACGACATACAGAAACAAATAGAGGGTAATAACCTCGCACTTGGTGCTGTTGCCGAAGTGCTCCAAAAAATGGATGCACGACTTTCTAAGGCAGAAGAGGAAGATACAGAAGAAAGAGAAGCTGAAATGGAAAAGACTGCTCAAGCAGAGTTAGTTAAATCCGTTGCTGCTCAAGTTGTTACACTTCTTAAAGAAGACCCTGACAATAAACTAGGTATGGACACAGATGGGGAAAAAGCTAGACCTGCAAAGTCTACTTCTCCAGCTGCTGCTGATACTGAAAAACCTGTTTCTCCTACTACTAAATTAGAAGACCAACAGAACGCTATTCAAGCATCTGCTGACTCATTAGTAAAAGCTGATGATGAAGAAGATGATGAAGAAGTAGAGAAAGAAAATGTCCCTGGTCATGACTCAGAAGATGATGACGAGGAAAAAATGGGTAAAGCTGCTGACGAAGACGAAGATGACGTAGAAAAAGGTGACGAAGATGACGAAGAAGAAATCGAGTCTATGAAAAAACAAATAGCAAGTTTGACAAAACAACTCTCAGGCTTCGACATGGAAAAAGCAGTCCAAACTGAAACTGAAGCTAGACTAAGAAAGATGGGCTTCAGAGAAGAAAATGGTCTACAGAGACCTCAGGTATACACACCTGACACTCCAAATGCAAGTCCTTTAGGTACAGATGGTTCTACACCACTTGTTAAAGGAAATAATGGAACAGAAACTGTAGAGCAGTTATCTAGTCTTTCATACAAACAACTAAGAGATTTACAGCACAAAATCGATAGTGGAGACACTAACGGTGTGCCAAGGGAACTTCTTGGTTAATCAAAATAATAAACTAATAGTAGAAAAAATAGGGGGATAATAAGTTATGGCAAATCCATCGTTAACTGAGTTTATTTCTCAGTCGCAAAGAGGATTGTATTCGTCTGTATTCGGTCCTGAATACTTACAGAAGCAAACTTATTTCACGGTTGACACTGCTACTGGAATTTTCAATACCACTTATGGTAGAAAAGTCTGGCATGCACTAAACAACCAAACTCGTTTTTTCAACGCAATCCCAAGAAACGTTTGGGGTAACACTGCTGGTTGGAGAATTAGGAGTGACAGAGGAAGTGGTAGGTCTCGACCTGTTACTGAAACTGGCTCCATTCCAACTGTAGACGTATCAGCTATTGAGAACGTCTCCAGCTTACCTAAAATCGTTTCAACCACTTTCGGTGCTTCAGTGAAGTCAGTCTTTACTGCACAGCTAGAAGGTGGTGTTGGTGATGTTTTAGCGTTGGAAAATGAAAATGCACAGCTTGACCACGTTAAAGAAATTAACGAAGAGCTGTTAGCAGGTTCTGGATTCGTTGCGTCTGCAGGTTCAACAACCGAAGCCACGGTTCCAGCATCAGTTGCTAAAAACTTTAAAATCGGAGACAAAGTCATAGTCTGGGACACCTCTGCAAATGACTACATCAAAAGTGCAGCAGGGGCCTCAGTCGCTATAAGTGCCGTAGATACATCTACGGGTGCTGTTACTATAGGTACTGTTACAGCTGCTGTTGCAGATGGTGATGGTGTAATAATTGACAGTAGAGCAGGTTTAACATCAATTGATGACATCGTTAACTATGACGGTGCCGTTGTTGGTGGTAGTTATGACTCAAATGCAAACTTCGCCGCAAACGGTGGAGTAAACGCTTACGACTTAACATCTGGTGACAGAGCTTCAGGTAACTGGAACGCTGGTATTGTTTATGACAACAACGGTACAGCTAGAGACCTTTCGCTAAACTTGATTGACAACTGTATTCAATCAATAAGAACTAATGGTGGAGAACCAAAACTAATTGTTTTGGGACACGACCAATACTTCAAACTTGAGAGATTACTACAATCACAACAGAGATACTTAGGACAGGAAGAGTACCAAGTTGGTGTGGGTTCTGAAAGAACTTTCCCAGGTACAAGAACTGGTCTAGTGCTTGCTACGTATCAAGGTATTCCAATACTGCCAGACGCAGACGTTGTTAAAAACGTTGACTCGGCTGATGCAGTAGGTGGTACAAACGTTTACGTTTTGGACACAGATTACCTAGAAATTGCTGTAGCTCAACCTACACAGTATATAGAAAACAGAGATTACTTCGCAGCTAATGCGTTAGTAGTCAGAGGTTTACTATACACAATGGCAGAGTTGAGATGTCACAATTTCATTACTCAAGCAAAAATTGTTGACTTAAACTCATAATCGTAAGTCATTAAAAACTTAAAAGATTATATGTAAAGTAGGGGGTAGTTATACTTAAAGATAATTACCCCCACTTTTGAATGAATGAATGTAATGTAATGTAAAGGTGAATATGCATAATGTGTATTTAAATGGTGTGTTGCAAAGTTTGGACATCCAAACTAAGCGAATGGTCGGAGAAGTAATGAATCTAATCGAAGCTTCATTACCCGACTCTTCAGCAACGACAGCTTTAAAGAAATCAATAAAGCAAGCCATGTGGCGTACAAATCGTAATATTCAAGATGATATGAACAGTATGTCTTTCACAGATACAAATGTGAACATGGAGAAAATAAAGAATGGCTAAACATACTTTTAAACAATCAACCGTAACTGGCGATACTAGAGGGTTAGCCCGACTAGCGTTAGGATACGATTGGAACTACTTGGCTGATGCCGAGACATTATTATTTGGAAGCACAGATGAAACTGCTTTCAGAATGCAGAATATAACTCCCGGTACTGGTATTTCTACTGGTACAGGCACTCTCTATAAAGCTAATGTTACAGTTGCAGGAGACTTGATTACTACAACTATCGTTATGGATATAACGGGTCTAGACTCAAGTGCTAATACAGATATTATTGGAGTAG
>Ga0080013_1000813_pt1 | contig 43006 bp, 34 predicted proteins | sample ETNvirenome_6_85_FD_69236 | JGI IMG/M metagenome (GOLD analysis project Ga0080013, IMG submission 69236) | Marine viral communities from the Pacific Ocean - ETNP_6_85 (SPADES assembly) (version 2) | ecosystem: Environmental > Aquatic > Marine > Oceanic | place: Pacific Ocean | collected 2013-06-19 | reverse complement strand
CGAAATATGCAACATAGCTGATGGAGTGACGTCCTGTTTGTTTCCAAGACCGATCTTACCACCTAGTAGCAGGTCTCCCGATCCTGAAATATCACCTATAACGGATAGTGCTTCGGACGGCGACACCGTGCCAATGCCAAGTTTTCCGTTGCTATCTAGGATCGCTTTGTTACTATTATTAATTCGGAAATATATGTCCTCGCCGCTATGCGCATTCACGATAGTCATGCCAGCAGCATTCTGGTACAACGCATAAGCCGAGCCCTGCAGATCTCTGTGGCCGAACGTTGCTGCGTTTGTATTGAAGCCGTTATAGCCAACGAAGGCGCGCCCAATTTCAGCAGTCACATCGGTATCCGGATAAACCTCAAACTCACGTGTAGGGCTTGCGGTGCCGATGCCGACGGAGGAACCAGTCACAACCAAAACGGCGCTGCCGCTAGCCACCAATCCGATATAGTTGCCCTTGCCAGAAACTCCTCCACCAAAATCTATGTAAGTATCTCTCTGGGTGTCATCTTCGTCATAGATGTCGCCCTGATAAGTCTTGCCTTTTGAATATTTATAAGCCATATTATTATAAATAGAATCTCGAATATAAAAAGGGTGGGTACCCCGAAAGATACCCACCCCAAGTTTGTATAACTATCTCCGAAGAGAAGTTAGAATTATCTTAGAATACGTGCCAAATGTCCGCGGTGGAATCCCACAGCAGACTAACAGCAGCTAATTCACTCTCTAAAACTATACTGGAGCCTTCATCGATCGTCTCATTATCGTCGCCTTGAGCGGCTATAGTAACATTATTCTCCATGCCGGCGGGACGTTTAATATGAAATACAGTACCATCGTTGATCTGATTGACAGCAGGTAACGTCATCGTTTGAGCTGCAGCACCGCTGCAGATAACATAAAAACTACCTACTGAAATATTATCTGCGGCCTGAGCACTAGACGATATATTAAAGGTAGCGCCGTTCTGGAAATCCGGCATGCCTTTAAAAGCGATGCCGCTCTGGCCGTCCGTGCCCAGAGTGGTATCTCCAGTAATATTCAAAGTGCCGCCAGTCATCTCGATTGCGGCCACGGTCTTTCCGATACTAACGCCGTCAAACGTGCCGCCATTCACATCAACAGTTGTGACAGTACCGAGATTGGTAAATGTAATCGCACTAACATTCAAGTCAGCACTTCCATCAGGAACGAGTGCCTTCGAAGCTTGTCCAGCCCCAGTGGTGACCCCGGCAAGGTAGTTCAACTCGGCGGTAGTTCCTGTGTAGCCGTCAATCTTGTTAAGCTCGTCGGCTGTGGCTGTGATCTGCGCCGAATCTATCCAGAGTGAAGCAAACTGGCCCTTGCTGGAACCAGAAAGTGATCCTGAGCCATCATAAACCAAACCAGAATTGCCGGCCATAACACTATTCTGATTAAATTGAACGAATGTATCTGAGCCTCCCGGTGAAGCTGCAGTACTAATACCAGTCAAGTTCGACCCATCGCCGAAAAACTGGGAACCCGAAACCTTAGCTGACGAAGACAGTAAGCCCGAAAGTGTCACATTTTCTGTGACCGTAAGTGACTCATCAATTGTTACAGAGCCACTAAGCGTTGCATCACCTAATTGAAATTTATATGCCATTTTAAAATCCTCCTATAGATTAATAGCAAAACGGGTGAAAAAGCAACAAGTTGGTTCGCGAACACTCATCGGAGGAGTAGAAACTAATAACATACCCACAATCGTCTCTTATACCAAATAGTCCGTTATAACAGAATCGGCACTAATAAATAAACCATTTCGATCCGTTCGTATAGAGGCTCAGGGCCCCATATGGTGATTCGATAGTGGCGCTGGTAGCCCCATCAAATGTATCCTCTCCCGACCGAGCAAGAATAATAGCATTATCAGTGGCACCGCCCCCCTCATCTTTAATGACAAAAGTTTGTCCTTCAGTTGCGGTGGAACTTAGGGGAATCGTTAATGTTACGGCACCCGAAGTTGTATCTACTCCTAAATAATAATCCGTTAAGGCCACACTATAGTCGCCTGTTACGGCTTTGCGCTTATGTACTATTCCTCCCGAAAGATGCGAGGTCCCGGCAATTATCGCAGCTGATGCGGTTAGTTGTGCAAATTGGACGAGGGCGCCCGTATCCAAATTCTGGGGCGTACTCAGGGTTATGGTACCATCTCCGTCATTGGCAACTGAGACTTGATTAGATGTGCCGGCAACCCAGGTGCTTAAATTGGTCGAAGCTAGTGCGGAAGATCCATCAGATGATACTAAGCGTGTTGCTGTCAGCCCCGATACGGTGGCGCCCGTAAAGGTTGGTGATGCGTCAGATGTTAGATCTTGATTGACGGCGGATGCAGCTTCTACTGTAAGAGCATTACCGGCCACAGTCAGAGAGCCACCTTGTATTGCGGAGCCGCTTATTCCACTAGACCCCGAAACAGCAGCAAATTCAACTTCCGCACTTGTATCAGTATTTTGAGGAGTGCTCAGTGTTATTGTGCCGTCGCCGTCATCTGCTACTGACACCCGGTTAGCTGTGCCTGCAACCCACGAATTCAAGCTCGTTGAGCCTAGGGCGCTGGAGCCATCGCTTGACACAAGACGCGTGGCAGTAAGACCTGAAATAGTAGCACCGGTAAATGTGGGAGATGCGTCCGTCGTCAAGTCTTGGTTTAGGGCAGCCGCTGCCTCAACTGTCACAATATTTCCAGCAACTGTTAAAGTGCCACCCTGAACGGCAGATCCACTAACGCCGGTCGAACCAGAAAGAGTTACTGAACTTAAGGCGCCTAAGATTGTTAGGGTGCTACTTCCGGTAGCAAAGGATAAACCAGTACTGCCGCTTATTCCCCCTGATCCGGTTTGAAACTGAAGAGATCCAACCGGACCTTGAGCGTTCGCAGTGCCTCCTGTGGAAGTAATGCCCGTTAAATTTGAACCATCGCCATAAAAATAGCTTGACGATATATTGGCGGAAGCTGTTACATCTCCCGTAACCGTAAGCGACGTCCCATCGAAAGTTAGGTTTGACTCACCAGTAACACCAGCGGAATTAACCGAAGTAATTACTCTATTATTGGCTGCGTTAGTATAGGAAGAAATGGCCGCGGCAGGAAGATTTGTAATACCTCCCCCGTCGCCGTAAAAGGTACTGGCCGAAATATATCCGGACGCAGAGAGATTGGTAACGACACCAAAACTAGCAGAAAGCACGTCGCTCCCCAAACTCGAAGAACCTAGGGTGGCGATAGTAGTGCCGGCTGCATCAATAATTTCAACAGCTCCAGATATTTTAACAGGAGAGCCGCCGATAAGAGTGCCAATCAGAGTTAGATCCCCACCAACACGCAGATTGCTGGCTGTAAATTCACTGGTGGTTCCAACAGTAATTGAGCCCGCGGCGTCCGTAAGTGAAATGTTGCTACCAGCTGTCAAGACGCGCTCGTTAGGCAACTTAGAGTTCGCCGTAACCGTTATATATGTCGCATCAAGGGGAGGGTAGGGGGCGGCGCGTGGTGCCGGCGTGGTACCATTTTCTGTTACTGTTGCGGCGCCCGTAAGACGTGTGAGGGCGGGCTCAATGCGGAAAGCACCATCACGAGCTCGGACACATTCGGCACTAACCTGAAACTTGTGCTCTACTTGACCAAAGTAATATTTTGTATCATTGAAAGTTTTTACAATCTCGTAAAAATACTCTCCATATTGAACGAAATCACCAACGCGAACGTGAAGATTCTGATCTTCTGTTAATCTCTTACGATGAAAATTAACGGTTAACTTATTTTGATATTCATAACCATAACGTTCGTTCGTTTGTTCGTTTTCGACAACTACATAAGCATAGACGCGGACTGGCGGAAGAGAAACTTTTTCAATTGCCTCTCCATATATGTCGTTAAAATTAGATTCTTCAACACTTATAGGATAATAAGCTATAGTTTGGCCGATGACACGTTCGGCTAATTCATCATTTACTTGTTTTACTAAGTCGCGTTCTTTTTCGCCAAAGAACATTGGCGCCGGTGGCGCGTCTGGCTGGCTCCATTTATTTTTAGGGTCGGCCATTGTGGAGCTCCTCCGGGCTTAAACAATACTTACATGTAATTAAGCCGCAAGAAGGCGACGAATTGAAAATCATTTGGCGCCATAACCCCAACCACAATTCTCCTGCCTTACTGCTCATTGACCAGCGCGTCGGCTGATCCTGACCAATTAGTTCCGGCAGGAGACAAATTAGAATTGTTAATCTCGATCACATCAATACCAGACAGGCCGGCCATGACAGATACTGGATTGCCGCCCTTGAGCCACAATTCAGTTACTTTGACCTCCAAACGAGGAGATACTTGACCGCCATCTAAAAGAAGATAGTTGGTCTCATCTACCCCCTCACTCGAAAATCCTATCTTACAATCAGCGCTGCTGGCGACATTGCTAACAACTACCCACTGTGTAACCGAAGGGAACCTAATTACCGTCGCGTTGCTGCTCGCATTGATAGCACCCTTTACCCATGGTATACCGGCGACTTGATAAGAAGCTGCATTACCCAATCCCATTTTATATTGCATTACCATAATTTAATTCTCCGTCTATTAAATAGCACGCTACAAACTGTTTTATCTAAACAATTTAGCTTCCTTTTTTCTTTGAAGCTTTTGTTGCTCGCGAATAGCCTTGCGTTGTTTTATTTTTTTTCTCACCGAGGGCTTGATGTAGTGTCCCGTCTTATCTCTATATGTCTCCACTACACGGTCTCTTTTGCACTTCTTGATAAATCTTCTTATCAATCTCTCAGATGTTTCGTTTTTTCTAAGACGCACACTAACATTGATAGCCATTTCTGCTTCTACTTTCTTTCTTTTATTTCGTTCATATGTGCATTCCAGTGATTACCCACAGTTCCAAACAAACTCGATATATCTACTCCTAAGTCTCCAGGATTGACTCCGGATAGAGGCGACGATTGTTGAGCTGTATCACTTTGCGCCGGGCCCGGGGCGGTGCCCTCGAAAAGATTAACTCCATTATAAGCATTGCCGCCAATAGCAGTCATCAACTTATTCTTATGTTCTTTTAATTTGTTGCTTTGTTCCGAGCTAAAAGCATTCCGTTGCATGCGCTCTCTTATAGGGTCAGCTTTCGGCTGTGTAGTCTCAACAATGGGGGCAGAAGGACTCACACTTTTCATTACCTCAACAATAATGCCGGAGATAAGTCCGTCTTCTAAGAGTGATTCTTTTATACATTCTTTTATCAAGGGCTTGAGAATCTTTTTCAATTCTGATTTTTTCATTTTATACCTGCTAATACTTTCATTCTGTTTAGTGAGCGGTGCTCGCGGTAGCTGATGGTCTTCGGAGGGTTGATCTCGAAGATATCAGGATTAGCCAGTATGTACCGCGGAGATAATTGGAAGCGGCGCTCATCGTCGTCGATCTTACCCTCGTCGTCGCGGGCTGCTAATACCACGACTGGTTGTCCGGGCTCGTACTCGTCGGGGCCGATGGAGACGATCTCGTATTCGGTGTCCGGTTGGTAGAGATCAAAATCTGGATTGAGTTCCGAGGCAGTGCGAAGGACATCACCCTCGACAAATGGGAGAACCTCAATAACATCAGGATTATCTATGATATCGGCGACATTGAGGGTGATTTTCTCTCCAGTCTTTCGGTCGACCAGATCGCGCTCATCGGCCCAGACCTTCTCGACCTTATAATCACCTGGGCCCAGCAGGGGGGTCGAACTAAAAAAGGAGGTGGTGCCGCCGAACTCCGGCTTAATCTTCTTCTTCTTTACATCAGGATGGACTCGTACAATCTCTCCTACCCTGGCGAATTCCTCCCAGCCGTCGCCGTGGGAGGAGTCCGGAGGCACAATAGCGAAATCCTCGTCGTCCATGGCGCCGCCAGCAATCTCGGGATCGTCTGGGTCCCACACCTCTTCTTCTGGTTCCTCTTCGGGAACGTCGACTGGTGGCAGATCAACTTCTGTGTCAGTTAGGTCTTCCTCGTCTGGTTCCTCTTCGGGAACGTCGACTGGTGGCAGATCAACTTCTGTGTCAGTTAGGTCTTCCTCGTCTTCGGGCTCTTCTTTTGAGGGGCTTGAGGAAGGCAAGTCTGTTTGGATGCCGCCGCGGAGAAAGGCGTCCTGTATAGCATTTAAAGCTCCGGGGAGCTTCGCCTCGATATCATAAATAAGTGCATGAAGCTTCGGCGCATTATCAATCTCTAGAAATAGCTCATCTCCTAAAACTAGATTTTGTTCATGTATGCGCCAGCCCTCGTCCTTCAGAAGTCGTTCTATTTCATTTACGATTTCATCTCGTTCGTCGGGGGATGTTTGAACGCCGGCCTGGTCCGCTAGACTAAAAATGGTCGCTGTAATTTCAACCATCGCGTCAGCAGGATATTCTTTAGTAGCAGGACCCCCAAAACCAAAGATCTCATTAATCTCTTGTTCTATAAGATACTCTAATTCTTGACGAGATATTTTCATTTTATACCCGCGAGGACCTTCATTCTACTTAACTGTCGTTGATAAGATTCGTTCAAGGGGGCGGGTAGAGCGGTATCTGGCTCATCAGATTGGCGCACCACAATACGTCCCAGCATCTCTGCGCGCTGAAGGGCTGTTTGGGTGCGCCCAGTCGCGACGGCATCCCTTAAAGAGCTGACTAACTCCAATAAAACTTTCTCGCTTTCTTTATCAATCGTGCCGGTGGCGCCGATTGCTCGAATAATTAAATCGATAACAGCGCCCTCTAAAATCGCATCAGGAATCACATCGATTCCCACTAGCCCCTCTAAGTCATTGATCGTGTTAATAAAACGCGCACCCGGGAGCGACATCGTACCTTGATTTAAGGCTGGGTCGAGTACCTCCAGGGCCTCGTCCGGTAATAAAGCAACAACAATTTGGGCTAAAGTAACTGGATCTTCTTTAGAAGCAGCTTGAAGTGATTGAGCAACCTGTAATGCGAACTCGTCATCCAATTGAGACCCCACTCCCGGTAGCGCCTGAATAGCTTGCATGAGTTCAAGTAAGCCTCCGGAGGGACCCAGCTCTACAGCACCATCATCCACGTCGCCGGGTAATGTATGGGGAAGAGGAGAACCCGTAGCGGGGCCCCGAATCATATCATCGGAGGAAGTTCCGTGAGCAAGTTGTATAATTTCAAATACTTGGGCTAATTGGGAGACTGCCGATTCCTCTGCTAAACAAAGAGGGGGAAGCTTCATGGCTATGAGAATAAGGTCGCGAATTAATGTTTCGAGAGGACTACGAAGAGACGAACCTTCCTGAGATGTAACGTTGTTAATCGCCGATATATCTCTTACAAGAACTTGCACTGAATCTATTATTGCTGCGGTGCATGCAGGAGTGGTGCCCAGAATGAGGCCCAGCCAGCCTTCTAGCTGGCTCCCGATGTCCGGGAATGTTGCGTTCGCTCGCCCGGGGCGGATAGGCTGAGTTTTCGAACCGAGGGCTTGTGGTACCGGCTGCTCTATTAATCTATTTTTAGGGCTGCCCACAGATTTAATCTCCAACTATTTCATTCATTAAGTTAATAATCTTATTATTCTTTTCAACTTGTTCATTCATTAGCTTATTCTCAGAAAGACTCATAAAGGCATTCGGTGTTGAAGGCTCCGAAACAATATCAAAGCAGATAAGCTGGAAGTCATCTTCTACAATGGTTTTGCCCATATGCTCTGAGACGGATCCCATTCCTCTTGAAGAGATGCCAGTCTTTACTCCAGACTCCACAAGAGCCTTAAGGATCTGGCCGGAGGGGGTTTCTAATACTTTAATCTTGCCCATAACTGACGGACCATCCATCCACACCTCTGTTACCATGTGGGAAACATTGACTAGGTTGATGATGGAGGAGTCGGGGTGATCAAGTTCGCCGAGAGCGCGACGATCGTCGACGAGGGCTTTGTACTTTTTAACTTCGCGTTCCATGATGGCATGAGGATATACACGGCCGTTGCCGTTCTGAACGTCCGACTCTTGCAGTTTTCCGGTAAGCATCATTCCACCATTGCGCACAAAGGTCTTCTCGGATTCTGTCAGTAAATCCTGACAGACGCCGCCTTCGCATAGTTCATAATATTCTCGAAGAAGCTGGGGCATCGTTTATTCTTCCATAGGGGGCGGCAGTGCTTCCGCTTCTTCGGGGGGAGGCCCATCGGGGGCGCCCATGACTTGGTCAATTGCATCTCTGGCCGCGGCCATTCCCGCAGCAAACGCCTCTTCGGGAGAAAGCTGACTGATGTCATCAACATGAACCTCTGTGCCTGGGGCGCTAATATCAATTGCTTCGCCATCCATTTCGCCGCATTCGTCAAGCTCCTCGCCACGATTCACTGTCTCGTTTAAGAAGTATCTTGGGTCTATTCTTTTTACATTTTTTCTGCGTGCCATAATATTATTCCTTTAAAGTAGTCAACTGCCTGAGCAGCAACGTCGAACTGGTTGGATCATCCATTTTTTCATGATTGCTCACCTCCTTTATAGACCACACGGATCCCGTAATCCTCGACCAACATACTCAAAAAGTACGAGGTTCCAGCACTAATGCAACCGCACATGAACGCTGTCATGGGCTGATTGCTAAAACTAAATAGTTCTGTATATGGACTTATGCCCCACAGAAAGACGCCAACCCAGAATCCCATGCATAAATGGCAGTGGAATAAACGGCCGAAGCCACCCATTGATTTGCAGGGTGGCCGGATCTTATTAAAGATGTGTCCGTGTATAATAATAAATGTCATGCCGTAAGCGGCAAGTATAAAGTGTAGTAGTTCCATAATATTTTTATGCTACAGGTTCTATTTTAACCTTTCCTGAATGTTCACCCGTTTGGAGTTCTTGATCCATAACTGCCTGAGACGTGACCTGGCCGAGCAAGTCGGTGATTGTCGTGTTGGGATCAATTCCTGACTTGATTGCATCTTCAATTCTTTCTTTCATTTTCTCGAAGACTTGTAGCTCGGGAACAGAAGGTTTAACAACATCTGCCCCTTTTGTCTGAAGATGTCTCATAAACATTGTTAAATTATCCTCTAAATCGAAATACGATGCTGCCGTTCCTTCGGGATAGGAACCATCCTCGATATTGGCGAAGGATGTCACCGCGGCTGTTAACAGCGCTTCAACGACTTTTTCAGCGATTAGTTGTCCGCCGGCTGTGCCGACGGCTGAGCCGGCTCCTGCGGATGCGCCGCCCGTTGCAACGTCCAACCCAGCACCCGCGCCCAGACCTAACACCTTGGCTGTAATGCCCCCATACTTAGCAGCTAGTTTTTTTAACTTCCCTGGCTCTTTTTCGGCAAAGTAGCCATGCAGTTCTCCTATGGTTCTAATAGCAGCGGGATTTTCACGGAGCAAATAAGCATCCCATCTCTCCATTATAAGCTTCATCTCGCTCATAGTCTAATACCGGTTTCGTAATGGATAGTAGTAGTAGCCCGGACGCATAGAGCCTTTTTGACCATGTTGGGGGACTTCGCCATATTCGGTGGAGTCGCGGTCAGACGGGTGGGTATACATATCCTCAAGTTCTTTCTCGTATTCGGCTGCAATTCGTTCGTAATGTGCCTCGTGATGAACAAACTCAGATATGATATATACTGCTGCTTGCAAAGAATTGATTTCGTCATTCTCATAAACAGTAGCCTCTAATGAACGAAAGATACTACCACCCTGGACCGAGGAACGATCCACTATACCTTTGTCGGACAAAAACTCAAAAAGTCTATTTTGATATTCATAAACGTCTTCAGTCGCCGTGGTCTTAGGAAAAGTTACAACTTTCATTTTTTCAGGCATCACAGCGATGTCAATCTTCTTGTGATCCATAATAAGTAAAGACCCGTCGAGGCCCTTACGGGCATTGAGCTCAACTGTGGCATGTGGGCCACCAACAGTGATTTTAATCATTTGCTGAAAGCTCCTGAACTAATTCTTGTGTTTTTAAAACCTTGTTGAGATCATTATCTGTGAATTCACGTTTGCGAAATTCTTCAAGATACTCAACGACTGATTGGGTTTTTTGCAGAATGAGAGGCCCGGGCTCGGCTGCTGCCGCTTCACTAAGTAAGCCTTTAAGCCTGAATATTTCTTCATTGAGGTAGAGTCGTAATTCGAACCCCTCATCAGCAAAACTTGTAATATATCGATTTAATAGATCTTTTTGCTCTTGAAGAAGATCCCCGTACTTTTCGTTATACTTTTTGATAAATGAATTGTAAGTTAAATTGTCAATTGTTTTCATTGATTCTGTGAATTCTTGCTTTTTGCTCATTCTGTCGACAATGGCCTGCTCGAATAATACCCTCTTTTTGATGGCCATCGTGGGGCTAAAGATAGCATCAACTGAGGCGAGAGATTTAAAATTTGGAATAAAGGTTGCCCAAACACCTTTACCTAAGCCCTTATTAATGGCCGCTATGATGCGAGATTGTGCATCGAAGATTATGTTTTCATCTAAACGAGCATGTGCGGTCTTGGCTTCATATAAAATCTTATCGGCAACGTTTTGATGGACATTCTCTGTTTTAAGCAAAATATTATAAAGTTCCAATTGCTTAGCTAATACGGTGCCATTCAAGAAATGTTCTTTTAGAATTGTAATAATTTTATTTTTTTTATCAGTGTCCTTCTCAATAATACTTTTAGTAAGCTCCCTTGTAAGAGTTTCATAAATAAAAGCTGTATTTCGTTTTTTGTTATGCTTCATCTTTTTCAGCCTCTTTTTTTTCTAATTCTTCCACCAACCTGCGAACCTTCCTGGTGTTTTCAATCATTCGCACTTCGCTATTATTATAAATAGATTGCTTATCCTCATCTAGACCTGTCATTGATTTAAAGTCTGTTCTACCTAAACCAAGATCTGTTGATCTAACAACGCCGGCAGAAGTGCCGGTCACTGACCGATTGCTACTATATGTAGCAGTTTCTGGGGTGGCCGTGCTTCGAATGTGGCGGCGAGTGGGGCCGAGGTCACGTCTGTTATCGTTGCGACCGTCTTTCCTAGTATATCTACTTTTAGTATATTGACTAACATGTTCATCATCTTCGCTCAAATCATCGCGGCGGCCGGGTGACGTTAAGAGCGCCGACTCTTCGCCGCCACCAAGATCTTCGCCACCCAGATCACCAAGATCTTCGCCGCCACCAAGATCTCCGCCACCCAGATCACCAAGATCTTCGCCACCCAGATCACCAAGATCTCCGCCCATGTCGCCCTCTTCCGCTGCGCCTTCTTCGGCCAAGCCTTCAAGGGCTTGTTGGAAGCGGCGATCGTAGAAAGACTCGCGTTGATTACGAAGGAACTCGTCATCCGAAAGCCTAAGAATATTTTGAGCAACCCAGTGCTTACTATATGTCCCCTCCGGAACCGACGCTGCGGTATCAAACTTGGTTTTCATATATTCAAGCTGCTGTAGTTCTGCAAGACGGGAAGGATTGTTAAGAGATAATTTAAAACTAATTAAATCATCGCCGCGGAAACCAAGAGTATAAAGATGAACGACTGCTATCTTTTCCAGCTCCGAAATTAGGGAGCGCTGCAACCTTTGGATTGTTCTTGCGAAACGAATATCCTTCTGAGCAAGAGTTGTTTTGTCTTCGGTATCCCCTTCGAGGTTTGTAAGATACGACTGAGGGACTTTAATGGCGGCAAATAACTTATCCCTCATATATTTAACATCTTCGATATCATCTAAAGATTTAGCGCCGGCGAGAGAACTAATATCAGACCCCACTCCCCCGCGCATTGGAATAAAATAATCTTCTTCTAGAGACAAGGGATTATAGCGTAGGTCAACGCGGCCAGTGCTTGCATCCACCAACTGATTTCTCTTCATCTCGGTTTTAACTTTTTCCATATACTGTGGAACATCTTGAGGCGGGATATTACCAACATCAATTTTAAATACACGGCGCTCGGGAGCACGCACGACACGATAAGCAATCATTGCATCCTCAAGCAGTACAAGTTGGCGCCAAATGCGGCGAGCAGGATCAAATACGGATGTACCGTAAGGAGCATGTCGATCGTTGCCAAGAATGCGGAAATGTGCAACCTGCCAGTTTTCAAACGTCATACCGGCGCCATTCCATTGGTACTGAACATAATTAGGGTTGCTAGTATCCTGACCTTCGAGTCTTTCTACCTCCGAGTTGGGAAGACCCACAATAGACGTCACCCCCATCTTTTCATCAACGTCCAAATACAAAAAGAAGTCTCCGTATTTACACATGGATCTCGCCCAGCCAAAAGCATTGAATTCAATATTTAGTACATCATAAAACAGTGAATTAAGAATTGTTTTAATTTCCAAATTCATGCAAGAAACATTCAGTAGCTTATCATACTCATCTGAAGTGGTCATTTCATCAGCATAAATATCCAGGGCCGACGCAAGTTCTGGCATATATTCCATCTGTTCAAAATCAACATATCGTTCGGCACGGTTTTGATTACGAAAAGCCGCCGACGTTAGCATGTTATAGTTCTGCGACATATTACTGTCGGCGCGCTTAAACTCCTGGCCGCTCATTGAACGGAAACGATGTCGATACTTGTCTAAATTGTTGCGTCGTTCTTGGCGGCCAACTTGGGTCCTATAATTTACAATCGGACCTGATAAAATGCGGGTCAACCTTTTGAATAAAGGTGACGCTGGGTTTCTTGTGTTCTTTTCGTTTCTAGCCATTTTATCCCTTTATTAAACCAATATACTGTTCATTAAAATTTTCTGCTTCTGTTGTTCTTTGATTTTCATTTGTTCTTTTGTGTCCTTGCATACCTGGAATAGTTGTTGAAATATTAGTTTCAGAAGTAGTAATAGATGCCATCATCTGCTTACTATATTCTATACTTTTTTGACTTTCTACGATCACAGTGTCTCTCACCCAACATCCAATAGCAAACGACATAACCAAATCGTCATTATAACTTCTCATCGCCTGAGGTCTTCCTGATTGCCATATAAACGTTTTCATTTCAGAAAGCAAACGATTCGAATTAATCTTAATTAGTTTGTTTCTCATAAACTCTTCCATCTTCGCAACAATCAGAGGCCTTGTTTTAGAAGACGTTGTGAAGCCAGGAATGGCGTTAGAATGCCATTGTGCTGTGATGGGATCAATATACTGATGATCACCTTTCGTTGTGTGATATATGTTAGGATACCCTTTATCTAACAATTTTTTAAGTACTGCAAAGCCTATATTGTTGTTTTCTATGACTAACATTGGATCTCCATACTCTGCGGCAACGTTATATAAAATATCCGCAAAGTCATCCGGGGTTGGCTTGCCCACATATTCTGCTACAACTTCCATTGTTTCTAATTCAAATATGTGATAAGCACTACTATCCTTACCGTCGCCTCTCGCGACATCGGCAGAAATCAAATATGGTTTTTCTGGGTTGTATCTTTTCCAAATCCAATAGTTCCTATCAAACCCTGTGCGATGCTCTGGGGTCTTAATCCTGTCTAGATACCACTGTATATCGTCGGGGTGGATTACAGTCTCACCAGATACATTAAAATTACATTCCAGCTCCTGTGCAATCTGACGTTTAGACATATTCTTGGTTTCTTTATCAAACCATTTTTTGTCTCTATCAGGATGAACATCCCACAATAATGTGGTCATATAAAAATCATTTGTGCCTGCTTCGGCTTCCACACAGTTTTGGTGGAACCAGTTTCCCACCCCATTAGGAGTGGATAGGGCTATACAGCGGCCGCCGGTTGATAGAGTGGGATAAAGAGCGGTCCATAAATCTGCCAGCTTTTCAACGTGAGCGGCCTCATCAACGACCAGCAGAGAAAGTGCTTCTGACCGGCCGGCGTCGCCGGCGGTGGAAGATCCTTTAATTTGAGAACCGTTTTTTAATTCAAAAGAGGTCCTATTATCAATTTCAATATCCGAAATTCTCATCCAATCGGGGAGATTCTTTATTATTGCTTTTACTTTTTTAACCAGATTGGTTGCTGTTTGAAGTTTGGTGGCGACAACAAGAATGTTTTTGTCGCGGTGAAAAAGCATGAGCCACGCAACGTATGCGGCTGTGATAGTAGAGATGCCCAGCTGCCGCGCTTTAAGAATTATATTGAAGCGATAATCATTAAAATCTCTAAGAAGATCTTCCTGATAGTCGTATGCCCTAAAAGGAATAAGACCCTTCTGCGGATGGGAGATACGACAAAAGTTTATTGTGAAATAAACAGGATCTTTGCCTGCCTTGACGATCTCTTTTAATATCTCTTGCTTAGTGAGAGTATTAGCCATAGCATTTGCTACTTACCTTTTTTGCGCGTATCGTTTTTAGGGCGCTTGTTTTTGGGTCCTAGGGCGAGCCAATCTTTAATAGCGCTATCTAAACGCTTCTCGTCCGAGCCTTCACCCACATCAGTAACCTCGGTAAGACCCCCAATACGATAGTCACAATGCGCCTGAACATCGGTTCTATAGTTAGAAATTCTTTGTACCAATACATTGGGCTCGCCTTCCATTGTTAAGGTGAGTCCATTACCTGTGATGGCTTTATATTCTTTCTTGAGAAACTTCACAATCTCTTTTAATTGGCGGCCGATATCATCTTCAAAACCATTAGCCTGTACCTCTTTGATCCTTGTTTCGGCCTGATACTTAACTCTCAGAATGGGCCCATGAAATGAAACGCCAAATCCGTCGATTACCCGGCGGTCATTAATAAGGTGGCCCTCCTCTCGCTGAAGGCCGGCTTTACGAGCTTTGCCATCAGCTTGCACTGACTCGTCATGCGCGCCGTCATATGCATTAGCGGCTGCCTGATTGATTCCTTGAATAATTTCATATACTGTTGCCATTTTAATTTTCCCTATTCGGTCTCCAACCGGTTGCCCATCTTTCTTCTCTATCCTCAATCCATTGTATATAGCAGCCGAAGCAGGCTTCAAACTTATTCATATACAAATCATCTCGCGGATGAAAAGAATATTTTTTACAAACAGGACACGTCCTATTATGGTCTCTAGTAAGTAGTTTTTTGTTTATTAAAAATCCGTCTTGTTCTACTTTGTCTTGAGTTTCGGCCAATTTAGCAAACTTACGCTGTTCTTCTTGGGATTGAGCAATGTAGCCTTTCTCTTTATCATCGTCCCAAAAGCGCTTAGGATTATGAATGGCTTCTTCTCCATACTTTTGAGATATAGCCTTTTCTAATTTTGCCACATATTGTTGTTTATCTTTAGCCATTATGCCGGCACGCTCCCTGTGAAACCAGAAGTTGCACTCCAGCCGACTCCGCCCCCGGCAGCGCCATAGGCAGTGGCGTCTCCTACACCCATCACATCAGTAACAGTGGTGCCGGTACCACCATCGTTATCACCCATTCGCCACCATGATTTGAGGGAACTAGAAAGTGATATATCGGTAGGCGTACCACTATTGTATAGATCGCTAACGTCGTCATCCGACAAGGCCTTAGTCCATATACTTACCTCGTCCAACTTTCCACGGAAAGTTTGATTGGCGCCCGGGTTCATCCCTCCGATGTTAACAGTGGCGGTGGTCGAGGATCTAAGGCCCGTGTAACAAGGAGCGTACGCCGGTGGCGAGGAATTATAACATATAGGGTAGGCAGTGCTGCCGGCGTTATAGCGAGTACCGTCCATGTAATAATACATCGCATCGCGACGGGCTTCACTTCCAGCGCGGTTTGCTTCCCCGCCGATGGTGTTGGCGGCTGAGCCAGATGGCGCGTCGTATCTAAGAACCAAATGGTGCCAGCCACTGGAAAGGCCCGACCAATCCTGGGTTGTATCATATATAGCAATATAATTTCCGCCGGGGTCGAAGAGTTGAGCAAACACATACTTCCCGCCATGAATCTTGATTGACCAGACAACAGCAGAGCCGCCGGCGCCGGGGACGGCCTGAGATATAAAAGGAGATGCAGTGAAGGTATCCTGCTGAAACCACAGACTAACACTAAAAGGAGCATCTCCATACGGTGCTGTTCTCCCGCTGTCGCCGCCGGCTCCCTCGATGAAATCATAACTGGTTGGGTTGGCTACTTTTAAGTAGGAATAATCAGGGGGGTACGCATTGTTATTACCAATGTGTATAGAATAATTATTACTAAATCCTGTCACGAAATCAACACCGCTAACAGATTCTATGTCACCAGACGCAACCCCATTAATGGATTCTATGTCGGCTATAGCTACTGCATTAACTTTATTAACTTCTGACATTATGAAATCTCAATATAGGTGCCATCGGGATTGAAATAGATAACATTTGCTGTATCAGTACAATATCCCACTACTCTCACAAAGTCGCCACTTCCGTTTGGAATTCCAACATCCCCTTGAGATGCTGTAGTGCTCACATACACTGGGACACCTTGATCAAAAGTTCCCGCAAGATACGTAGTCATATCAAAAAATCCCCTGAGAAGTAAACCATCACTTACAGATCCCCCTAAAGCAATTGCCAGTAATTGAGAGCCGCCGGTTGCCGGGGTGTCTGCATCAGTATACTTCCAAACCCCAGAAGCATTCAAATACATTAACTTGCCGGCGGCTAAAGTATCTGTACCATCTTCTGTCCCAAAAGTTACCACTTCGCCTCCACCCGTATCATTAGATAAAGAGGTAGGGTTATGATGGGCGTCTAAGACTACTTTTGGATCTGATGTCCCAATCCCTGCTTTTCCAGCAACACCCAAATTGCCAGTTAATTGTAGTACATCTGTGCTTCCGGTAAGAAACATTAAATTGGCGGATCCGCTTATTTCTCGACCTATAGGAGAATTATACCGAAACTGTAAAGACATTTCGGGGCCATCGGCCACCTCAACAGCGCTAGCCGTGATATTCGTTAAAGCCGCACCATTACCATAAAAAGAAGACGCCGAAATATAAGAAGACGCCGACAAACTTGTAACCGCGACAGGGTCTCCGGGTTGTAGGAAATAATTTTCTAGAAAAGTTATAAGGCGGGATCTGCCATAAACCTCGGGTATGGGCTTCTTGCCATGGCGATGGTGCCAGTTACTCACTCTTCACAATCTCCGTCGATATAGCGAATATCCCCAGAGATGCGAGTGTGCCAATAGTAAATCCTAAAGCAACCATCCACGGCTCTTTGGTTGGGTTTTGCTCCAGAATCAATTTCTCAAGACGATCATTTTCAGCAACTTTAAGAATCATCATTGATTCATATTTATCTTTCCAAGAATGAATTTCAATGTCTTTAAAATCTAGTTGCAACTGAAATCTTTCAGACTGGAGATGTAGTTCATAGCTAATTCGCAAATCGCACTCAGCATCTTCAAACTTTTTATCAACTGCTATTTTAGCTGCTGCTTCATAAGTCATAAGAATGCCGTCAAACGGAGCCGGGTCGCCAGACTTAATCGTGGTTATTTCATAGACCTCTTCAGTACGAGGCTGTTCTTCCAATTCATCATCTGCAATTGCTAATCCCGGGCAAACTAAAAACGCAATCAAATAAAGTGATAATATCTTTTTAACCATGTTTCAACCCAAACGCTGCCGCTATCTCTTTTGATAATTTCTCGGGATCATTATAGCCCTCATCTACTAATTTTTTAAGCGCAGCTTTCTTCTTACTATCTAGCTCTTCGCCGCGGCTGGCGAATTCTTCTTCCAACTCAGCCATTCTTTTCTGGTGCTCTGCTAACCTTTTGTTTTTCTCTTCGATTTCGGCGGCATGAATCCGTTCTATGGTTTCTGTCTCTGCGTCGTGTGCTTGTTGTTTTGATTCTATCAATCCCACGATACTTGTAAGAAAGGCTGCATTACGGGTTAATGCGCCGATGAGGGCCCCCACCACAAACAAAAGCCCAAGAACAATTAGCCACCAAAACTTTTTCGCCTTAAGCCAAGCTTTCTTTATAAAAGCTTTAAAAGCTAGCCATTTCATCAGTCAACCCCCTTTAGGCGTGCCACCATATCAACCACTCCTTGGGTTCCAATATAGACAACCGTGATCATTGTCCAGTCTTCTGACGCCAAATCGGCGAATCCCAATAATAAACACGCCGTCACCCAAGCCAGTAGCTTGCGAGAAATAATTTTGTTTAAGCCCTTATCTAGTAAGTGTTTCATTTTATTCGACTCCTTCTTTATAATTAGGGCCAAATAAGAAGTATGTCTAAACTTTACTGGTTTACGCGCGCGTATCCGTTGGTTTTGTCAATTGTAATTTCCATATCTACTATGTCTTTTAAAGAGTCGACATGTGAAACAAGAATGACCGTCTTAAAATACATTTTAATTAATTGAAGGATTCGTATAAAACCTTCCATGTTTTCGGCATCCAAAGCAGTTCCAGGCTCATCAAGAATAAAAATGTTTCCCTTTGGAAGATTTGAAACGTTAAGAAGAGCCAGACGAATTCCCATGGCAGCAATTGTTTTTTCTGCTCCGGAACCCATTTCAATTGGGCGAGGCTCGTGCTTGGGGTGCTTAATAAGAATATCTAATTTGCGACCATCCTCTTGAAAGAAAACCTCGAAATCAACAATATTAGAAATAATCTTGGCAATCTCTTCATTAATGACGGGGAGCCGCTTCTTAATAATATCATAAGCAATTCCATTAGAGTGCGCACAGCGCATAAACAAATCGTAAGCAGCATACTCTTCGCGAATATTCGAAAGCTCGATTTTCTTTTCTTGCAAAGACTCAACCTTCTGTTCAAGAGAACCAATATTGCGATGATGCTGATTTATATGATCTTCGCAGGTTACTATAGAATCTTTGACCACTTCAATATTCTCTTCGACGCCGGAACGTTCGGAGAGTAATTTCTCGATGTTCTTTATTAGTTCTCTTTTCTCTTCGTATAAATCAATTTTTTTATTTGTAACAGAAAGATCATTTTTATAGTTTTTAACTTTTGCATATAACTTTTCAATAGAAACCCTATTATCGCGCTTCTCGATTTCAAAATTATTCTTCTGTATTATAATTCCATTATACTTATCGATTAGTTCTATAAGTTCAGTTGAATTGACAGAAACCACTTTCGTCTTATAAGTTTTTGCTTCTTCTATTTTATCGATTATATCCACCTCAAGTGATGGAATTTCTACAGTGGCTAAATGAGCATCACGTATGAATTGACACATAGGAAATGCAGTACCACATGGCACTTCATCCAATAATGAAATCTTTTTACTCATTGTCTTATATTCATTATCTAACAATCTTGCTCGCGTAACTGTATCTTCGTAACTCTTTTTGAATTCATCAAATTCTTTTTTCTGTTCTAATATTTCTTCAATATCAATGGTAGTAAGAAAGTCGTCATACTCTTTAAGCTTTCTGTCATAATCGGAATTCTCACTTTTGAGTTCAACTATGTTAATGTCAGTATTGTCAATTTTGGTTTCAAGCGACGTTCGTGTCTCAAGCAAAGCTTTAATATCAAGACGCTCTGCGGGAATAGAATCAATTTGCTCTGTCAAAGAAATGTACTCTAATTTCGCATTAGATAAGTCTTGCCTCAGTTCGTCACAAGTAACAACTTCTTTATCCAAAGCTATTTGCGCTTCATCCCTCTGAAGTTCGGCAATTGCTATATTATTATCATAGTTAGTGTCCGCGAGGCGACGATGGAGGGCTTTAAGGTCTGCTGAATCTTCCTGGGCCAACTTAAATTTTCTTTCAAAGATCTCTAAATCCAAGAACTTAGCGAGAATTTCTTTCCTGCGCGTCGAGCCCTCTTTAATGAACGACAAATTATCGAGTTGGCTCGACATTGAAGTAAGCAGGAAGTCTTCAACTGTTCCGAAACGCTTCCGAATTTGAGCATCTGTCTCAATACGGCTTAGACCATTAAGACTTGTTGATTCCCCCACATCGGGACCGAGGCCTGAAAATTCCAGATTTGTCTTCGCCTCATTAGTAACAACACCTTTTAGTTTCTTTACATACTTTTCGGAAGTTCGTTCAATAGAATATATTTTATCACCAATTTGTAATTCAGCTAAGCCGCGGCAATCTTTTGTATGCTGGTTAATAATGTTATAATTCTTACGCTCATTCTTTGATGTGGTGTTAAACATTGTATAAAGTAAGCCGTCGATAATACTAGACTTTCCTGAAAAATTCTTTCCAAAAATGCCGATGATTCCATTTAGTTTAGAGAAATCAACGCTATTATCGGCGCCATAATTAAACAAGTTATCCCACTCAAATTTGTTAAGGCTCCAATTAATGTTGCGGGCGACTTCTTCAGTCTCTTCAATCTGTGAGTTATACTTCCGGTTAAGATCAAACACTCGTTCTAGCATCTCCTCAGATGGTGTGTAATCTGTAAGATATTCTCTTATAAGATCCTGCTGAACTCCTTTATCTCGTAGGTTTTCAACCTTGAAGGTCTTTCCAATTTCAACGGTTCCGCGCTCGCCGGCAGCACGATTTAAGAACGTAATGCTCTCTGGCTTAAACCGATGCTTTGCAACATCGACTGCTTTGCGCATCGCGTCTAGCGATAAATTATTATTACTAACAAGGCGCAGTCGCGCGTCGGCGGGAACGCTTGTCTTCCTGGGTATACGCCCCTTTGGTGTGAGTTCGATTGTTACGAACGGCCTAGGGTTGAGCAAAACATGATGACTCACGCGAAACTCATCTTTGTCTTCAATTTCCCAAATCAGAAATCCTTTATCATTTGTCTCGCCATGATTCTGCTGAACAGTTGAGCCGGCATATCTCACGCGGCCTTCAGTATCAAGAATTTGATTTGTCTTGTGAATATCGCCAAGCAACGCATAATCGTGGCCACCAAAGATTCCCACATCATGATCGCCGTGAATCATCACCCAGCCGGTGTCAGTTTTAACGCCAGATACAGATCCATGATAAAGTGCGATGTTGATTCTGTCAGGATCACTCGGCATCACCCAGTTATCCTCGTCAAAAACCGATAGCACGTTGAAGGCGATGTGCGGCCCTACAAGGACTTCTCCTGCGTTCTTGAGCAGATGTAGGTCCGGTAGGTTCAGAGCCTTCACAATGGGCGACAGGGCGTCCTGACGGGTACTATTCTTTAAGTTGCCGTCGTGGTTGCCCAAGATGATGTAGGTTGGTGCGATTTTCGCTAGATTTGCGAAGAAGTCGGAGCAAAGCTCAACGAACTCTGGTGAAATCTGTGTCTTGGTGTGGGCGATGTCGCCGCAGTGTACGATGTAATCTACGTTCTCTTTACGAAGGATCTCGTAAAGTTGTTCGAATACCTTCTTGTATTCGTAATGAAATTTTAAATTCTTTATATGCGTGTCCGCAAGATGCGCTATTTTATACACGTAGTTATCCCCTAGGCTATGATACTAGTATACAGGATGGGGAGGTGGTGTCAAGTGTTATTTTCATTAAGGGGGCTAGCGCAGCTTGTCGGGCTCAGGGATGTTCTCTTCTATCTCGCCCTTTTTAATAGCCTGCTTGGCATCCTTGCGCGTCTTTTTATGAAATGTTTTTCGTGTCTCCTTCGTGGGGTTATAACTAACCTCGGAGTGCTCCGCTTCCGGCTTCGGTGGTTTGCCACCTGATTGGATGGCTTCTTCCATGTTGGGATCATCGAGCATTGGATTACCCATCAGATTAGCGAGATAAGCAATAACCTCTTCATCCTCGCCTAAGCCCAGCATTTCAGCGGCGCGCTGAGGGTCTCCGCCGGCTTTCTCGATCTTCGATCGAATTAGAAGTTTGTTAATAAGGCGCTCCTCGGGGGTACCGCCTTCGTGGCGAGGCTCAGTATAGTGGCCTGCAAGTCCGCCTTCTTTCATGCGAGATAATTCTTCTTTGATAATCTCTTTCAGTCTTTGTTTGGTGATTTTCATCGGTCTCTCCATCTCCCTGTTCTCGCTCCGTAAGCAAGTCTATCAATTTCCCGCTGCGAGGGGTTACCCTTCAGTTCTAGTGCTTCTTCGTCAGATACTTCGTCTTCTGCCGCGGCAAACTTCTCGTTTAGGCGTCGCTCCATAGCATCAACGGCTTCGCGGAGTTTGCTAACGATTGCGGATGCAAGCTCCGCTGGTTCGGCGTTGGAACTGTCCTCTAGATCCTGTGCAAGATACACTAAAGCCCTGAGGATCTTGTCAGCAGACTCCCACTCTGGAGGGTTGGAGATTTCGTTAAGCTCTTCCTTGATGATCTCTTTGAGTCTTTGTTTGGTGATTTTCATATCTTGATGCTCTCCAGCAAGGTCTTAACTTCTTGCAACCCATGAGCGGCTCGATCACGGGCGCCGGGCTTCAACTCACTAAATCTAGCACTTAGGTCGCTTGCTTGCTGTTTAATGAGTGTGATTCCCTGAAGGATATCTTCGAGCATTTTGGCGGCCTCTTCGGGGTGCTGTTGAACATACTGCGCAGCCATGGTTACACCGGGCTCGGCTTTTTCCGCAAGTTCTTCCCTGATGATTTCTTTAAGTCTTTGTTTTGTGATTTTCATTCCCATCTCTCCTAGAGTAAGGAGCAGTGGCCAACAACGAGACCGACAACAAGAGCCGCCGCACTGTTCGCCGCCAAAAGCACATAGAGCTCGCGAGGAGCTCGGAGTAACAAAAGGTCCTTGCCTAAAGCCACGGTGTTTAATAATAATAGTTTCATTTTATGTTATTCCTTTATACTGACATCGCTAGTGTCAATAATAAATAGTTGTCCGGAGTGATAAGGGTCGCATTTTCCAGGCATTTCTGGAATTGCTCTTTACTCATGGACCCTACATCGTCGTTGTCGCCGACATCAACCTTCCAAACTTCAATGTCGAAATCTAATAAAGTCTTGATAATCTCGAGTTCTTTTTTCTTTGCGTCGGGATCGAGAGCAATATAGACTCCTGCATCTTCCTTAATAATTCTGCGGAGCAAAAGCGAGCGCTCGTTTAGAGTAGAACCGAGGATAGGGACCGCATTACGGCCAGCAATAATCGCATCAAATATCCCTTCGACCAGAACAATGTCCGAACTCCAATCTACAAATAAATCATTAAATATGATGTTCTTGCTCGCCGGAGGGTTCTTATACTTTGGGTAATAGGAGCGATCATATGATCGAGATATAAAGTAATTTAGATCACCTTCCTCGTCAAACGACGGAATAATGATTCTACCTTCATACTCACCGCCGCTGCAATAGCCCATCTTCCACCAAACAATATCCTGTCTGCTGATACCCCGATTACGTAGATAGTTCCGAGCAGCGAAGCCGGTAGGTGGGACATCGCGATTTGCTAAAGATACAAACCCTTCAGGCATCTCAAGTATTTGTTTTTCTTCTATTTTCTCTGCGAATAAATCTTCTAGTTGATCAAAATCAATCTCGGAAGTGAAATCTCGCCACTGCGACTTGTCGTGGTTCGTACCAAAGCGGCGAACGACACGATATAAGTTCTTGCCGCGAGTGTCGCACACCCAGCATTTGTAATAGCCTTTTTCAAGGTTAACGGAGAATTTGCGCTTATGATGTTCGCAGTAGGGGCACTTAAAGAGATATTCGTTATTGGTCCGGTAGCCGGCGCCCAACACATTAGTCAGTATCTTTAACTTCTTCTCTTTCACGAATCCAGCCTGCCCTTGCGATCACATAGCTATCCGACCGGTCAGTATAACCGGCTTTGGGATTTCCATGCCTAGTATATTCTATCTCAAACCCGGGCACGTTGTCAACAACAAACTGCAAAGAAACTGCTTTTGCTTTCTGGCCGCGGGGAATCTTGATGCCGCATAGTTTGCGGGCGGATGTGGCGGCGAGATACTTGGGTTCGCCGTAAAACATATTATAACATAACCAGGAGACAATGCCATTTATTTTTGATAATAAAGATAGTGTTTGGGCTGATGAAAACCCCGAGCGGAAGGACTGAAGAGATTGCTCAACATATACCTGTTCTATCTTGTATGTATCGTTTATCAACTCGAGCTGAGAATTGACAATTTGTATTTTCTTGAAAAAATCTTTCTCTTTACGCAAATCAATATGATCGCATGCGAGGATCTTGCCTCCGTGGTCCAATATTGTATAGCCAGTTATGCTGGTTGATATGTCAAGACCAAGAATCATCAAATATCTAACTTAAGTTTAAATGTAAAATCCCTATTGATCGTTTTCTTAATTGGGGTTGCTACTTTGGCAATTCCAATAAGCTTTTTGTTTTTATCATAGACGCCTATGCTAGAAATATAGGTTGTCTTCTCAAACGATCCCGTGGGATCATTATACGCCGAACTAACAACATTTTTAATCTGAATTTGGTCATTTTCGATATATCCCGCTGAGCCGCTCGACGCAGAAGAGGTAGAACTATATTTTAAATACGTAGGATTATTAGAGTGGTTTAGTTCTCCTTTCGGCGCAGTTGCTAGCATGGTTACCACTTGCGTACTAGTGCTACCGCTCATAGACATAACGAACACGGTGCTTGCTGCACTCACCGATGCCGAGAGAGATTGCCCAAAATAAACCCATTTTGGATTATCATTAGCGCCATCATTATAATTATCTTGTGCGCCATTAAGGGCCGCGGCCCCCGTTAAAATAAGAAACCCCTCTTTATACAACGCAAGACCCACAACTCCTCCCGTTACATCTCCAACAGTTTGTATTAACTCGCCATTTCTTTTAGTGTCTTGGGCTGTTGCAACCAAAGACCCGGTATAGTAAATATCTAATTTGATGGTACCTTTTTTGATTTCGCTGCCATAAAAAATACTAGGTATTTTTACTAGACCAACAGATGCATATGATGCCTGAAGATCGGGCCTCCAGTCGCCGTTGGCGTTTTGTATCTTCCACTCTCCCACTCCGCCAAAATCTCTATTATGTATGCCGGCGGACACCATATCAGCAGAAGATGAATATTGGAAATGAGGAGATAAATACCGATAATAATTAATTGTAGTTTCTAATGCAAGAAGATGACTTATAGAACCGCTATTGGTAATGCCGGTCGCAGAATTGATGGTTGCTATGGCATAGCGCGGGGTGTTGTTTGTATAATATTCTTGACCCACTGTGGCGGTTAGGGGGTACTTCCCCTTAATAATATCGCCGGGGTTTTTGCCGACAAAAGCTTCTGTTGTGGAGGTGCGAAAGTTCATTCTTGAACCGTCTTTTACAATCCACGGATAAATCAATCCCGTATCTGCGACGTCGCTGGGACCAATATCTCGGCCAGTAACAACTTCGCCTCTATCAATATTTAATTCGTATAAACTAATGTTTGCTGGTGTCGTTAATCTAATTGGATTTGCGTACGCCCCAGAAATTGACGGCATATTATTATAATATGCTGCACCGTTATAAATTGTAAATTTTACTTCAGGATTTAGCCTTAGCGTATTAACGAATATATCGTTTCTGGTAAACTTATAAAGTTCCATAAAACCACCATATTAATAATCTAATCGAACGCGTATAGTAAATTCAGTTGTGGGATCCTTTTTGAGAGGCTCAGACAATTTAGCTACCGCTAATAGTTCATTGTCTGGTGAATATAGGCCGACCGTTGTCACATAGGCCACTGGTATATCGTCGGGATTGTTTTTGACCACCATCCGACTACCACTAATATAGCTCGGACTAGAAGAATAGTTAAACTCGGTATGATGTGCTCTACAAAAATAAACTGTGGAATTCAACTCGGTAGTGTTATTAAAAGATATGTTATAAATCCTATTACGGAAGTCGTTGCAGTTGGTTTGAATTGTAGATCCACTTAAAACCTCATCAACCCCGGAGCCGGCTCCATTGACGCCGCCGCCTGCGCTCATGCTCATTATCCCTGCACCGCCTTCCGAAGAAGATAGAAGCCCACTAAAGACGGAAGCAGTAACAATTGCAATGCCGGCCTGATAATAAATTAAGCCGGCTGGTTGTTCGGTAGGGCCGGTATGTCCATTTAATGCTTGGCCAACACTATTGGATGCATAAAGAATCCCGTATTCTCCAGCCGGAGAATTAACTTTAAACGTACTATTAGCATTCGTATCTCTGAGAGTTATTGTCTTCCCGAATGGATTTGTATATGAAGCGCTAACACCCAATTCTAGTGTAAAGCTCTGTTTCTTAACTTCGTCTTTTGTGAGAAGTCTGGTAAAATTTAGCATATATGCTTCGTTTATCTTTGTAGCAGTTGAAACAAAGTTTCCATCCTCGTCAAACTTTCGAACTAGAGAATTTTCATCATACCCAACAAGAATCTGAGACATTTGAGTATAGATATTACACTTTTTAGCATTTTGGTTTGACGTAGATGCTGAAAGGGCCGAGTTAGAAGAAAACCCGCACGTTAAATCGAAAATATGGTTTGCTGAAGAACTCAAAAAAGGATAATCAAATACGGACTGAAACATTCCGTGAGCATAATTTTTGATATTGTTCTCGCTATACGTACCGGAAACGATTGCGCCCGTAAGAGGAATTGCTTCGTGTAGCAAGTTTCTTGTTGAAGCAACATCTTTAGCTGTTAGTGTTTTAAATGTAGTAGCCATATCAAAATCCTTAGAATATTATCAACTTAATAAACCTTACTGGTATATCTAGTCTAAACCCCGTACTGACTCCGGTCACTCGTATCGTAGAGTCAATGTACCGCCAAGTCGAAGCGTCCAGGTTCGTACCGCCAGTATTTGTGAATGTTGAAGTACCGAGAGATCCTATTTCAGAAAATAAATAATTGCTTGTCTTTATATCTAAACTGCCCCCCAATCGAAAATTAAATTGCGTTCCGCGGGGGCCCCGGATTATGTTGGCGTCACCTTCTGTGGCGCCCAAATTTGTAACATATCCTCCTCCCTCCTTAAGAGTGAAATAATAAGAAGCTATATTATCTTTATCAACGAAAGAGGGCGTTGCCGCGGCAATTTGAGTATCGGTGGTAAGGCGCGTATTTTTCGCTTGAGGCGATTGTGGGGGGGCATAAATCCTTCCTAGGCGATGATCTAGTTCAACGATATATTGAGTTTCAATCAATTCGCGAGCTAAAACATCCTCTCTAGATAGCTGGTTTGTATCTAGCCCTTGATGTACTGAGATGTGTGATTCAGAATCATTTGGTTTGTAACCGTTTAAAACACCGTCGGCGAGGGTCCCAAGTTTATCAATTGTTGTTTTATCCGAGGGGACTACAAAAATGCCATCACTGTGTTTTGCGCCGCTGCCTTTCGTATTTAATTTAAAAACTGGCAGATACAAAAGGCCGCCGCCGGGGGCCTGGACCGTCATGAGCTTAGACTTGAGAGAGCTGTTGTTGTTGGTGAAGGCTTCTAGAACGGGAGTTTGTAAAACTGTTAAATCATAGTATGCTGAGCCGCTAGTGTGATTCTTGTCATATAGACCATAATTTATTTCATCATCACCTAGAGCAAATTTCGAAATTTTAAAAGTTCCGTCGCCCTTTGCTAGCCTGCTCCGGCCCGAATCAGTCAAAACGGCATCTAGGATGATGTCGCCGTCATTAAATAGAAATCCCATAATTAAATTACCTCTCTATATAAGTAGTAAATAAAATATTATTATTCCTACGGATTATTAACTCCCGTATTCTTAAATGTAATATTTAAATCAAATTGCCTGTTTGTTTTTTTGCTGGTCACTCTTACTTTATATTTGTTGCCCCAAATCATGTTGCTCACACCGGCCGGCATATGCGCGGCGGGGTTGTCCGGGCCCAGAAGATTGTTCGAGGGGGTAACTGATGATGGTAACGTCGACGGAGCGGTAGTGGTGACACTGTCTAGCGCGGCGGTGTCGAGGATACTCATCTCTGGTGACGGCTCAATAAGTATAAACCTTTTTCCTGCTTTAGAATATGCATCTATTTCTGTCGAGGTATCCGATGCAAGCCCAAATGTATGAACACTATTATCAAAAAGCATCGGCTTCAATATTAAATATGTCTGTCCTTCATTATCTACCAATTCTGCTTCAAAAATATGTGTCGGATTAGAAACATTGTTATGTACATCAATGGCGCGCGCACAATAATAATATTTCATATTTGAAGAAATGCTGTCTATAAACGATGCAGCTGAGGCCTCTTTGCCAGGTGACAGTTTAGTAGTCACGGTCTCATGAAGACTCGTATCAAAGTCAGTATATGAGGTGGGCTTAACTGTGGTTCTAAAAATCTCATACTTCGAGATCGGATCATCAGTTACATAAGATATTTTTAAATCATCTGAGGGATCAGCCAAACGTGTTCTTACTGCATCGACGGTGATGGGGTTCCCGGTTTGATTTAAATAAATGTTTGCTATGGACGCAGCATCTGCTTCTGTTATGAGAATTGGTCGCGCGTCATATTCTCCAATATTAGAATTTAATAGTAAGAGAAGACGATTGTCGACTCCCAAATATGGAACAATCCTAAAATTGGGAGGTAATGGTGGGTCGTCCAACATTATTGTTGTTTGGTGTGAGGATGGTGCCACAACCATCGGGGCAGAGACATTATTATGGACCATGAGCGACGAATACGGAAAATTAATATCAAGCGTGCCGTCCTCGGCAATCCATGCCGGTGGAGTGTTAGCGCCGTGTGCGCCATTGAAGGATGCGAGCTTCAGGCCGTGTTGCGGACCGTCGTACTGCCAGCCTTGGTATGCGGCCTCGCTCGCGGTGATGCTGGCCGGTGTAGGCACTAGTGTGTATCTGATAATGAACTTATCTTGTGCGCATGCGTTTGAGGTGATGAGATTGATGAATTCTTGGCGCGCGCCCATCCACGAGGCGCCGGTGATTGCAGCGCCACTGGACATGGCCGATGTATAATCTCCGGCGATATATAATTCTGGCGTTATGGTCCATAAAAGCGATGTATCGCCGCGCGGATTGCAGGAATCCCATGGCGCGTACGCGGTGCCCAGCGGGTCGGGAGCATTCGTCACCTGAGCGGCAGCGAGCTTGGCGTTAATATCATCAACAAATTGTTGAATAGATATCGTGTCCGGCTCCTTTTCGCCGGGAACATGGAGATTATATTGAAACGGCCCAACAGAAAACTCATTCCACACGAGGTCGCCGTCGCCGTCGGCGTCGCCGGGTGTGCGCCAGCGTTCTTCGATATCAAGCCACCAGTCTGATGTACTCATTAATTCGGCCCCCCCTGGCCGCCGCCGCTGCCGGCTGCGCCACCGCCAAGGTTACGGTAGCCCACTCCGGCGGCGGCTCCGAACGATATCCGGAACATGACGCCGGCAAAGGATTCGGAGCTGATCCCGCCGATATCTCGAAGGCCGGCGGCGAGGTCGATCTGGAGGTCCAGCAGTTCGTTCTCGCCGGGTACCTGGGTACCCGGGCCGGTCGTGGTGTCCCAATCTATATCGTCGTCGCTAGGGGTGTCGTCGTCGTCGCCTCCGCTTCCGTCGCCGTCGCCTTCGCTTTCGTCGCCGCCTTCGCTTTCGTCGTCGCCACTGCCTCCGCCACTGCCTCCGCCGGTGCCTCCGCCGGGGCCATGTTGGGTGCCCGTGTCGGCGGCGTCCGGGTCGTGCTGCCCTTGCCAGGATCCTTGGGACGGGCCCACGCCGCCGATGGCGCCGAGATTGATGAGGACGTCGAGTATTCCATCTGGGAGGACTCCCCCGACGTCGAGGCTGTCAAGCACCTCTTCGGCTATGTCCGCACCGAGGATCTGTTCTATGGCTGCAATTGCGTCGGTGAGGTCCAGGCTGCCGCCCATATCAAGTACCTGGCCGATGCCGCCGGTGGCCAGGATCACCGCGTCGGTTTCGGTTTGCTCCGTTTCGAGATCGCCGCCCGAAGTCCAGAAGTCGATGGTTCCCCCCCAGATCTCCCACGGCGCTGAGTCGAGTGTGTCCTCGGTTTCGCCGCCGCCGATTCCGAGCATTGGTGGGTCGCCGGGAGGGGCCCCGACTGCGCCGCCAGTTTCGTTTCCGCCAAATCCGAAGCCGGGTTCAGGAATTAAGTTTAACAAAGACCAATTTACATTAACCTCTATTACCTCGCTGCCCCAGGAGTTTGCGCCGCCGACGCCTTGATCCAACCATGCATTAATTATATAATCATTATCGTTATCTCCAAGGATATCATTAATAAATGTGCCTTCCGGTAATTTATATATATAATAACCCGTAATGGACGATCCAGCGTTATGTTCGTGAACTTCGTTGAGGACGTCAGCAGACTCAGCAGTATACGTGCCAAGTGGCCAAGAAGTGGGGCCGAAGATCCCGGCCCGGTCAGTTTTAAGCTTATCTTCTAGGCTGCTTTCCCACGCCCAGCCAGCTTCCTCTCTATAAAACCCCAAAGCATTTGCGATTGCTCTACCATAACCAACATCCTCAGTAATATATGTATTGATCTGATCATAATAATATTGATTTCCAACAACAAGTTTTACTTCCTTAAGATCATATTGATATTTAACACCATATTTTATTTGAGTGTCAATATACTCCAGTGTTGAATGGCCCTGGGTGTTGTAGTCTGGTGTAAAGTAAAACTTTTGGACGGGATCCACTGACATATTTGCAGAAAGCTGGCCCGCGGGGACTACTCTTTTTTCAACAACATACATAAAGGTTTCTGAATGTGCCTCCGTACCATCCCACACTTCTTGTAGGGTGCGAGCTTTGTCGCGCATGCGCATCGCCAGAGTTGTCGGGAAGGACCCGGGACCGATCTGTGACCACGACGCGGTGGTACTGTCCTCGGGTAAAGAATCGAATCTAGGACAGAACTCCTCTCTTAAAGGAATAAAGTTGGGTTGAAAATTGGGATTGTCAGCCCACTCACCAAACATATATAGGCCCATTAACAATCGTACCAGATTTTCATCAGCGCCGCCGCCGGCGTCGTGGGCGTTGCGCGATGACTTGAGGATCAATTCTTCTAAATTAAGTACCGCCGGTAAATGCATAGATTGATCAGCATCACTTAAGATTGTCCCCCAACCGGGTGTGTCTCCAAGAGACCTTACACAATGTATCGTGGCGTACTCGTCTGGAACCAGTATCGCCGCCGGTGCAGGCGAACTTAAATTGTTACATACTGCCAATTGTAAGAAATTTATATATCTTTTCACTGCGCCGACGGCGTTAAATTCCTTCGACCAGTTGTCGGGCATGCCGTAGAAGTTGCATACATCATGAAATATTCCGTCAGATGGGGTAAATCTTGGAACTGTTATTTTATTATAAAAAGGATAATAATCAATGGCCATTATATCATCTGTTGGGTCTTGCGGGGTACCCCTGTCGTCTCTAACCAGATTAATCCCTTGTTGGGAGCCATTTAAAACACCTTCATCTCCGTATAACACAGCAATGTCACGATAGTTTTCGTTCATATTATCTCTGGTTCTGGGCAAGCGGCCGCTCTTGTTGAGAAGATCGACAAACTCCGTGTAATATTCATAAAACCCGCGGTGTTGTCCCAAACCGGTGGTGGGCTGTGCTAATTTAGCGTAATAATTACTAAAGGCTGGGATGAGCTTATCTTGAAAGAACGCGGCAGGGGCCTGATCGGAGCTGGTGTTAATCGCGGTGGCCGTGTAATCAAAACCTAAACCCATAGGATTTCCTGCTGCTACTGCGGCGCCGGTCCGACCGCCTAGATAGGGGAAATCACGGTCTTCAGACGAACCCTCCGACGCAAAAGTACTTTCTAGCATATAAAAATTTGGGAGCTGAGCTTCTGCAAGGTTCATTATAACAGCCTCATAATCTGGGTGAGTATCGAAAAAGTGATTATATACTCCTTCCACCAATATTGAACGGGGAGCGTTCGGCATGGCGGCAACGTCGGGGTCTGGAAGATTGCGATCGGTCTTAATCGTGGGGGCACCACCTCCCGACGCGGTGTCGTCATAAGCATACCCGGTCTTCATTGTAAATGTGTGATCATACGCCGGCGCTTTGGGATTGGGATAATCTGGAACCCCAGTGGCAGTGGAAGAATTAAAGATTCCCGCATACGCCGAGTCCGGGCACTTGGCGTCAATTCGGCCACCGTCGGGGCATGGGATGCCAGCCTCGGTATAATCCACAAAATATGGTTGTCCTGAAAATATTGTTCCTGCTCCCTCTTGACTAAGAAAATATTGCATATTGCTGCCGCTATCGAGAACACTATTCCAAGATGTTGAATTCGGCCTTAGTTTAACCGCCACCTCGGCGCGGACGATCTGCTGATCATTCTGGAGGCTCAGCTCCGTGGCGAGGTGGTTGTGCCCCCTGAAGTCCTCCTGGGACATAATTTCTAAATTATATGGTACCGGAGGGTTGCCAGGATGAATCGAAAAGACACCATCCCAGTCCATGCCGGCGGCTTTGTCGAGCGCTATCGCGTTCCGGTTGTGGTGTTGAACTGTATTTAAGCCCGAAGGCAGGGCCGTAGTGGGAACAAAAGGCTTCACATAATATCCCATCGATTGAACGTCTCGAAATATATCCGTAGCCCAGGATCCGCGAGGCTTCAAAAGAGGGTGATGTGTAGAATTTACATTGAGTTTATCGAATTTATTCTGTACTAACGATTCCCTATTAACATATCGATATGTCAGCCTTGAAAACGTCATCTTGAATAACCCATTGCATCTTCTGGCACATATAGCATATCATGAGAGCAAGTGTAGCGTGCTCGAAGGGCTGAGTTCTTCCCCTTTGGATTTAGCCATGGTCCGGTTAAGGCCGTTTTTGTTGTTTTTAATAGTTCCATGTATTTTTGAAAATAATTTGATCGTGACTGAAGGCTCATTGGGTCAGCATCTCCAATGATAAATAATTTATCAAAACTAGGAAGCTTAAATTTATTTTCAACACTCAAGACCTGACCCGGATCTGTCAAGCGGCACAATAATAAGCTGTTTTGCTTTTTCGCTGTAGCTACAACGCTGGGCGATAAGGTAACCCACTGAGGGTTGTTCAGGCCTCTGCCGAAGCCCGCTAAGAATTGCACTCTCATAACTGAATTAAAATTGATATTCAGTTCGAACAAATTTATACTTTGCAAGTTCGAGTTTGCACTTTGAAGCAGTCTATGGGCTGGGGATCCAAATATTGCGCCGGCATTATTAACTTTAACATCCTTGTAAGAAGCCATTGATTCTTCTAACATAGAAACAAGAATTTTGTTATCCATTAATTTTGAATCTTGAGCCCACCAATATTTATCTTTGTATCTCGGAGTAGAACTTCCCTTTGTTTCATCTTTAATATATGTGTTATCAAACACAAAAACGCTCCCAGTTGTAAAATATAAAGACGAATCCAAAGTGGCCATGGTTGAAGCGGCACACTCTTTAGCTATATCTTTTAAAGAAGTGTCAGTATATTTAAACGTCACCGCCTCCGAACTTAAAATTCGACCAATTTCTGCATATCTATTTTTTCTATTTTTGAAAGAATTCCCCATAAAATCCTTTTCCTTTGAGAGTGCTGTTGTGTTGGCCTGATAGAGATCATATGCTTTTGCCAATTGCAAGCCAGTAGAAGTATCTATAAAGTTTTCTGGGGTTTTAACTATACGCGGCGACAAAAAACCATAACTGTTGATGCCGGTTGTGTCCATTTTCGTATATTTTCCATATTTAGCTATCTCTTTGTCGGCTCTAGCGGCATATTTGTCAGTTGAAACTCTAGAAATCCGATCTAGATTTCCAGTACTAAATGCGCCCAAATAATCAAACCCAGTCAAGTGGTTCAATTCATTATAATATCTTGGTTTTAACACGTGGGTACATATCAAATTTTTAGCGGTGGCGGGCTTGTCGATCATTGTTGAACGCACAGTAAAAGATGCGTCAGAATTACTAACTTCTGGCTTAAAGTCCGCCCTATTCAATATATTTATTAAATCGTATGCGATTTTTTCTAGCTGTAAAACGGATACATTAGTAGCTGAGTATGGATTGGCCAACGGGAGCAGTGTGCGAAGCCACTCATTGCGAGGCACACCAATATTACCCCATATGTATATTATAGAAGCAACGATTTCAGCAATCAAACGTTCCCATGCTGGATCTGAAATTAAAATATTTATTTTCGCATCCACAAAAGACTGAGAGTCAAAATTTTTGTTGCCGCGGCCAGTGAAATTAAATAAATATGATTGGTATTGGTATAATCTTTTGATTAACCGAGCCCTAATATTGTTTATGGCTAATCCTGATTTATCGACGAGATCGACTTCTAAAGAATATTCATAATAACTTTGCTTAGAATCGGCCATATACTTATCATTAATAAAAATATTATAAACGTTTTCAAGACCAGGAATGCTCAATAATCGAACATCCCCCGTACGCAGAGTGCCAATCAAAGTTGCTGGTGTTCCACAATCAGCTAACACGTTAGTGTCGTCAGGGTGGTCAGATGTGACCTTGTCGGTTGTTAGTCTGTTCCCCTCTTCGATGAAAGAAACTCTTCTTCGAAAAACCTTAATGTCGAGAACTGCGGCCGTTGAAAGTAATGTAGCCCTATTCCTTATTATATTTGAGAATTCTGAATTTTCAATAACATATCCGGCGAAATTAAAAGGAATATATATTTTTACAGAATTATTGGCAGATCTAGAATACAAAGGTGTTCCAAAATAATTTTGTATCCCGGGGGGCGGAGCCTGTAATCTGTTGATATGCTTATAAAGGCGTTGTATCGGGCGTATGTCTTTAATTTTTTGGTTTATTATAATATGTCGTTCTAGTGTGGGATGATCCTCCGGTAGGTGTTTATTCCCGGCCATTAAGGCCTTTCGCGTGAGATGCACGGGGCCAGTCCAAACTTCTCCAACAGAACCATACTCCTTCATATCCTGCGTTAATTTAAAAACATTTGTAGTCGCCGGAATTTTACCTTCAAATAAAACCCGTTCTACCGTTGTTTTGCCAACCTCAAGGTTTGCGGCCAGAGAATCATCCTCCGGAGCAAGGTCTCGATATGCCACCACTAATACTGCTAGGTTTCTCAAGCCTCCTGTGGCGCCATCGACTACTATGTCAAATGGAATTTCTATATTTTTTGATTTTACGAGGATACGTTCTTTTTCGTTAAAAACAGAGAGATTTTGACCTTTTGACGCCGGAGATATACTAACAATTTTTGTTATTACTTGCGTTTCGTCGGCCGAGGGACCTGTTATAAGCCTCCTTAAATACGCGTCGTTTGACTTTATGGCTTTTAAATAATTCATGTCTTTGAATGCGGCCACAAATAAACTAACCGGCTCAGTATCAGAGTTATTAATTGATTGTAAAGCCACATTAACTACCATACTAAATGTTCCAGAGATGCCGGGGGTGGGCGAAGAAGGCAAAATATTAATTTCTTCCACCAAGGGCACTGGCAGGGAGCTTCTATAAACACCTCTGGCTATATTAATCATCGCAAGGCTCTGCCTCTACAGCATCGTATAGATCGCGGCCCAAATTAAGGCGCGCGCCAGACTTTGTGCCAACAAGTTCGAGAATTCTCGCTTCCTTTAGAATGCTTTGAGGAATTTCATTATCTACAGCAACATTCATAAACTTATCTACAGGGGATATATTAGTGGCCCCCGGGAAAGGCTTGAAGGGTATTTGGTGCAAAGATGTTTCGGTCCCATGTTCATCAGCCGCATACACTTCAATATCAAAATTTTCCTTCTCACTAAGAACGTTCTTTTCTTGTATTTCTAAAAGTAAATAGTTTTCCTTCACATATAATGCAACACCGTTAATATTAAGATCCTGTGTAATTTTATTAATTTTTTGACCAAGCTCAACAGGACTGTCTGCAATACTATAAAAAGTTTGATAATCTATCTCTATATCAAGTTGTGGTATGTTAGATACAAATCCATCTGCTAAATTAACGTTGCTAGCTGTCAAATTATTAACATAATAATTTTGACTTGACGAAAGCGTATTGCTCAAGCAACCAATGTGCCATGCCGGGGCGAAGTCCGTCTTCAAGTCACTAGTACCAATTGGGGCTATAGATATGTCGCTAGTCTGATCCGCGAAAGGGAATGGAGCAAGCTGAAATGCTTCTAGAAACGCGGCAGAATTTTCTGAGACGGTGTGTGCAGAGTTGTTGGCAATTACCTGCCCCAAAAATTTATTCGTACGTGTTGCTGCCCCACTTCGATTAGCTTGGGCCTTGTGGGACGGGGTTTCATACTTTATTCTTCGGTCTGTGGCAGATTGCACCTCAGTGGCCGCAGAACCTCCTTGTTGCGCGCGGTCGCGATCATATAAAATATCATCATCATAAAAGGCATAATAAGCAGGCTTAAGTCGACCCTGACTCAACAAATACTTGCCATAAGCCGTAAGCTGAAAATCTAATACATCTTCTTTCTTATCAAAAAAGCTCATACTCTAATTACTTCCTTTTAATTTTCTTTTTCACAGAAATTTTCGATGATCGCCTTCGACCGGAGGTGTGCAACTCGATCGACGAGGCTCTGGACTCGTTCCTGCCGGAGCTGTCGCCCGTAGGAACAGTATCCGGATCGATCAGGGGCCCTTGGTATATATCTCCTTGTTGTGCGTCGAGTACTTCCATACCGCCGGGGAGCAATTTGGTGCCGCCGGGGAGCAATTTGGTGCCGCCGGCGCGTGGGGTCGGGGTCGGATCAAAGGGGGTGGTTGTAGTTCCAACTATATCTAGGATCGGCACATCGGTGGGTATTATGGCAGAACCTTCTAGCTGTGGATCCTCGGGGCAAGGAGGCTCTATTGAGGGCATATTAATATCCTCTGTTGAATATTGTACTGTTTCATCAATTTTGATCAATTCTACTAAAGAGAAATAGTCATACGGCCAGTTGTATGTATACTCACCAATTGTAGGCACCATATAATCAACATCCTGTCCTGCTATTTGTAGTTTTCTCAAAATTTCAAAATCTTTCGTGGCGCGGGCCTTAACTTTAAAAACCATCCAATGTAAGTCTTTGTCTCTTGATATTATTTTATCTATTAAGGCCTTTTCTTCTACCACAACTTCTTTCATTTCAAATTTTGATGCTTTTTCACCAGGGGGCAAATTCTGCCAAATATCGGTTATATCTTGTTGATCCAAGTCCATATCAAATTCGAATACATACATTATAATTGGTTTTACAGACTTAAACTTTGTAAAATCAAATTTTGGAGGAAATATATATTTATCCATCGCCACTAAAGCACTCTTGTAGGTTATAGAGTTTTTCCGAGCTCTTGGAAAACTCAAAAACTTTCTTCTATTTTTCTCTATTACAAACGGCACCACCACGACAGCTTCCCTTATTTTCTTAGTAAGACGAGTTTTGCCAATTCTCTTTTTAACTCCTTCTTCGAAGCCTACAAGCGTAGCCAATGAGCGAGGATTTCGTACGGGACCAAATTTAGGAGAATTAACCAAACTAGGTGTGGTTATGCTGGCATATATTCCATCTCCTGAATCGGGGGAGGTACCATATTGATGCCACATGCCTTTGCTGGTTAGCTGCGTGTCGCAACCAGTATCCATCGCTGTAGATGCTGCGGCTGCTGCCGTACGACTAGCGTTAGCAAAATTAAGTACGGGCGTCTCAAACTTGCTTTGTATTACCCAACGCGAATCGGCTGTAATCTCTGTTAAATTAACGCTTTCTGTAATTGTTTGGGCCAGCCAATGACCTATCGCTTCTGTGCTGTATTCAGAGGTCTCCATACTTCTATCATAAATAAACTCCGCATTTGATAAAAGGTCCGCAATTGATATTGGTGCGTCATAAGATGCTGTTGTTAAGATTGTGACTGAACTGGTGCCATAATAGTAAGATGGCAAATTTGGCGCCAACGACGCCCCGTATTCAGTGTATGTTTTGCCGAGCATGCCACTAGACATTCCTGCATATGTATAATAAGAAGCTGACAAAAGGTTGGCGGTGATGGCTACATTCCCAGCGGAGCCAGTATTATCGTTTGTAAGAATTAGCCGAGCATTGGTACTACTCGCGGCCAGGGAACCAGAAGCAGTTACTGTAAATGCCCCGTAGGCATTGATTTTCTGAGTCAAGGCCAGCGCTGATGAACTTGCATTGGCAGCATAAAGCTGGCACTGTGACGCGCCGGCAGGACTATTTTCAATAAAAGTAAAAGTGGCTGCGCCGCCGCCGTCGCCGTCGTCGATAGTAAAACTATCATTATTTGCTAACGAATAAATGGGTTCCAGGCCGCCGAACATGCCGGCGGCAGACCAATAAGATGCGCTAGCCACGGATAACGTAATATCCGTATTTCCTGCGCTCCCGGTGCCTTCATTTGTAAATGAAATTGCGGCAGACCCGGTGGATGCTCCAGCATCCATGGAAGCCGTCATCGCTAGACCACTAAAGTTATTAACTAATGCAAGAAGATTTGCGGCGGAGGCACTAGCATCATTGGCAACCAACAGTGCTTCGTAGGATGCCGCGCCGATAGTTGATTCAAGATAGAAATTCTGACTAGTGGTGGTACCATCAGTTCCTCCGTCACTAATTGTAAAATAATCTCCATCCGATAAAGAATATACCTGGTCGACTCCGCCGAACATTCCGGCAGCAGTCCACTCAGAATCTCCAGCCACGGATAACGTAATATCCGTATTTCCTGCGCTGCCGGTGTATTCATTTGTAAATGAAATCGTGGCGTAAGACGTGGATGCCCCAGCAGACATAGAAGCCGTCACCGCTAGACCACTAAAGGCATTAACTAATGCAAGAAGATTTGCAGCGGAGGCACTAGCATCACTAGCAACCAGTTGTGCTTCGTAGGACGGCGCGCCTGACGGATCAGATTCAAGAATGAAATTTTGACTAGTGGTGGCACCATCAGTTCCTCCATCACTAATTGTAAAATAATCCCCGTCCGCCAAAGTATATGTAGGGTTAGTGCCGCCGGCCATTCCACTAATAGCCTGATAACCATTACCAGCGGACGAGGTGGTCGCAATTATAGTTACATTTCCAGCAGAGCCTGTTGTGTTATTTGTTAATGTTATTTTGGCTTCTAGCAGACCGTTTTTCTCCACTCCGGCTGTTATATTAAGGTCGTCCTGAAGATTAATCTTCGCAGCCAAACTGTCGGCCGTCGCGTCGATATCAGTCATGTCGATCAGCGCACAGTCTGTTGCGCCGCCGGGGCATGAGCCTCCGGAGGCCGTAAGAGCAAAAATCATTGAGTGAGTTCCGCCGTCTGTACCACCGTCGCTGATGGTCCATCGATCAGCATCTTGGATTGAGTGGGTGTTGTCGACGCCGCCGGACATACCAAGAACCGTAACCACCCCAATGCCGGTATCGAAGAGGGGGAAATCTCCAGCGGTGCCAGTGACGTCAGAGAACATTTTTGTGTCCGCGGCGACGGCATAGGCCCTGCCGCCATCCGTGACGCCGAAAGCGGAGGCCGTCATAGCATTAGCCAACTGTTCTGCGGTTTCGTTAGAATTACTGCCGGTATTAAAATACCAAACGTTGTTATACTCAGCATATGCTGGATGGACCTCGGTGGCGCCTGCAGAAGGCCAGAACTGGTAGGTTGTCCCTGAAGATCCCGTAAAGTACAACACCTTTCCGAGGGTAGGTGGATGTTCGTGCCAAGCTACCGACCCCGTGGCTACCACGCCGCCATACACGCTAGCAGTCAGCTGGATGTAACCTACGGCGGCGGAGCCAGCCTGGCTGATACTGCTCGTGAGCGTAACTGAGCCGGTGGCATAAGCCCCGGCTTGAAGCAACGACGAAGTCAGTTGTATGCTGCCGGTGGCGTAGGCGGAAGGTCGAAGAACACTGCTCGTAAGGTCGATATATCCAGTGGCGTAGGAGCCGGGCTGCGTAACGACGGAGCCCGTATCCAGGACAAAGGGAGGGCCGAACGCAGATGCACGACTATACATCTCAAATGTCCCTCGATTGGCTGCTGAGCTATCTTTGCTAAGGGTTCTGTCAATACTTAATTTTAATGCAAATTTATCACCCTTTTTAACTTTCTGGCCAAAATTACTCTCTTGATTGGAAACAAAATTCATTGAATCATCCATAAAGAAATTCATTGTTTCACATAAGAAATTATCTATAGCATACCTATATTGTTTATGACCAGATCCTCGCCAAATAACTTTATTAAATTCATGACTGCCGCCCGAACTGGCGCTTAAACTCGCGGATCCGACGCCACTATCATAGATATAGGACCCCGTAACCACCTTAGAACTAAGATATGCTTCTGGACGATAAAGGGCTTCAAACGGTAACCTATCAAAGTAATAGTTATTCTGAGATCTGTCGGCAGATGCAGAGAGGAGGCTCCCGGAGCCAAAATTGACTGTTCCTTCGGGCAAGCTAGTTATGGCACTATTGCAACCTATACTAGAAACATCAACTGTCACGTCACGAGGTGCAGTTGTAAGCCAACTACCCACTGCGATGCCGGATTTAATCGTATTATAAAGAATTCCAGGAGCCATCAAGGGCTCTAAAATGGCTCGATAAGCCGGCGAAGATGTCGAGCTAATGTACTGCCCATATGATTGAGAAAAGAGGGATGCTAACTCTAGAGTTCTTTCGGCCGGGTAGAAGCCCTTATATGGTAAAAACTTAAGCAGAGCCGAGGCCTTAAGACAAATCTTATCACGAGATATTTTTAGATTTTCAGTACGCTGATTTTGAATCATTTCATCAACTACCTCAAAATATTTCATAAAATCAGCATTAGTATAGGTTGTATAGAATTCTTCTGTCGTATTCCCGTAAGCTGACCCGGTTAAATCAAAGATTCCTTCTATGTCTGCTAAGAAATTTTCTTTTCCGGTACTTGATAAATAAGTGTCTAAGTGCTCGCTTATTCTAAATTCAGGTATGATTGAATGGTCCTTGCCAATAAGCCGCAGCTCATGAACCCAGTTTTTATATGTTTGATACGGATTCTTATTAGCTTGGGTCGGCGCCTCCCATAATGTTGCGCCGCCATAAACTATATCTGCACCGTTATAGCCGGTAGGCACCCTCATGGCGTACAAAGCGCTAGCTGAAATACTGTTTGCAGCCGCCGTATCGTAACGACTGTAAATATTTTGTAATTCACCAGCGCCATCAAAACGAACATTTAGTAAGGGCGCGGTTGTTGTAAAATTCAAATTAGGATCCAGAGGCCATACGCTTTGACTATTGGCTGTAGAGTTCTGACTATTTAAGCCGCTGGTGGCGCTTCGGGTGGTGCGAGTGTCGTCCCATATATTCGTTATTGTAAAGGTGGTTCTATTCCGAACATCATTTTTGTATGCATTAATTTCGGCCGGATATATTCTCTCAGAATAGTTTATGACTGTACTATAATCATTATTTAAAACATTCTCTAATACTGTAATCAGTGGTCCGCCGTAGATGTCTGGTGGCGGAAGGTTTAACCTATTTTCAAGACCCACATTTGAAAATAGGTCTAATTTGTTGCCATAAGTAATATTAATGGCAAGATTATTAATCAAATCGGTATGAAGCGTATTGCTTTCTATAGCTATAAATACTGGGTAATGACGGCTACTTATCGGCTGCTCGGTATAATCTACGAAACCTGCTGGGCGCTTGCCACTCACCCAAGAGTCCCGAACACTATCATAAATCTTCGCCGGCGGCAACAGGACACCAAGTTTGTTTGTATCTCTTAATTTCCGGGCGACGGGGCTGTGGTGTGTTCTTATTTGTTTCCACGTGGGAAAGCCGTACGGCCCTCGACGATTCAGCATTAAAATATTAAAATAATCAGGAGAAGACATCGCCGTTGAAGTTGGGTTGTCAGAGTTGGTATATGCTGTGGTATTCGTATTTAACGAAAAGCCTTGCATGTGCAATGAAGCTGATATCGGATCAATTACCAATGATCTTAGCCCGTTAAAGTCGCCGGCGACATAGTCTGACGACGAGCTAATCAGCTTATCCAGACTAGACGCGCTCACATAATTTGGAGCTTGATGCCCGAAAATTGTCTCGCCGTCGCCCAAGGAGGCGGTCACCCAAGCATATTGCTGGGTAGATCTTGGAATAGCATGCTGTACAAACCAATTATCATATAGAGTGCCCGTTAAATATCCCGTTGTGGTTTCCTCCATGCGTTTCCTGGCGTTTCTATTGATCTTATGGTAAGAAGGAACAGTAACATAGGTGGAAGCCGGCACAGAACCGTACGCGGCGTCGGAACCAAAGGGACCACAATGGAGTGAATGCCTTTGATTGAGGCCCCGACTCTTGCTGATGTGGTCTGTGACAACGAGCGTCTCCGTTGGGTCAATTGACGCAGAACCCGACAATCCGTAATCAATTACTCCTCGATTTCGATATGGAAGAGCGTTATAAACCGACTGTTCTTCATGAGCAGGGTCTAAATAACCCCGAGATGATACCTCATGAGAACCTGGCGCTCCGAAAAGATTAACAAAAACCGTTTTATTTGAATCAGACCTCGTCCGACTTGGTAACCCATAATCTAAATTGCCTCTCATGTTTGCATGATTTGAAACCCCTCCATATCCCCCATAACCAGGGGACTTCACAGAGATTCCAGAGTCAGCGTCCGCCGGTTCACTGAAGTTGTTGGCGGTGCCGTTGGCAAAATTCATTTGGTCATAAACAGTACCACCATAAAAGCCAACCCTATCTCGAATATCGTCACCAAGAGGGTACCACGCCACTAAACTATTGAGATCACCGGCGGTGAGATCTCCGTCGCGATTATCCACAGTCAGCTGCCGCAAATTAGTACGCAGGCCGTCACTATAAACTGTCGACGCTTCTGCAGCTGAAAGTTCCTTGCCCCATACCGCAAAGTCACAGATATATCCATCATAACAAAGGGCTGCGTCTCCAATTCGTAGTGTATCGGCTATCGCTATATTGTCGCTAGTTGCGCTACCTAAAGTACCATTATCAAGTGCTCCATTAATATACATATTGGGCTTGTTGCCGGTCCCAGCAGCAAGAGTTACAACCACGTGGTACC
>Ga0080013_1000740_pt1 | contig 43013 bp, 52 predicted proteins | sample ETNvirenome_6_85_FD_69236 | JGI IMG/M metagenome (GOLD analysis project Ga0080013, IMG submission 69236) | Marine viral communities from the Pacific Ocean - ETNP_6_85 (SPADES assembly) (version 2) | ecosystem: Environmental > Aquatic > Marine > Oceanic | place: Pacific Ocean | collected 2013-06-19 | reverse complement strand
GGAGCAGCAGCAAGAAGCATTTTGTTTGAATTGAACGATGCAACATCAAGAGCATCGTTTGTAAATGCCACTACCGGATTAATGGAGAACATTCGTTCTAGACGAGGCGTATATGATTATAGAATAGTTTGCGACGAAACAAACAACACCGGCACGATAATCGATGCGAATCAGTTTGTTGCAGATATTTTTGTGAAACCAACAAAGTCTATTAACTTTATTAAAATCACATTCACGAATAAGAACACAAGAGATAGTTTATCTTGATCTTGTATAGAAGGAGAAAATAAATATGCCTAATCACCCAAACTCAATAGCAACATTTAAGAATGCATTTGATGGGGGTACTCGTCCCAATCGATTTATTGTTACCGGAATTATAGGCCACTCGAAAGAAGATGTTCCGCCTTTATTGGTAAAGGCAGCATCTATGCCTGTACAGACATTAGGTGTTATGCAAGTTCCTTTCCGTGGAAGAGTTGCAAAACTTCCCGGTGATCGTGCATACGCTGAATGGACATTCACGGTACTCGATGAAGCAAAAGCAGGTATGGGGAATATCGATGACCACTCAACATCATCCGATGGCGGTATCCGAAGAGCATTTGAGAACTGGCACGAATCCTTCAATATGCACCGAGACAACATCGCTAGGGGTGGAAAAGAGAGTATCCTCAACGGAACAAATATCGACTATTATACCACATGGACAGTAACTCAACTCGGCATGGGAGGTCAGGAAATTAAGAATAGAGCCGTTAGACTACACTATTGTTGGCCTACTGAAGTCGGAGCAATTGATTTAAGTTACGATTCTGCTGATACTCTCACAGAATATTCCGTCACTCTTGCATTCGATTATATGTCTCTTCAGGAAACTACTGGAACCCAACATGATGGTTTAAACATCGGTGCTGGTATTGGTACTGATGCTGGATTTTTATATCCTGACTCCCCCCCCGACGCGTGATCTAATTAATCTGATCTAATATTACCCTCGCGGTAAAATCTTATACATATAGTAAAGAGTTTACCAAAAGGGTTATATTATGCCATTAGATATTTTCGGATTCAGCATCGGAAAAAAACAACCTGTTGAACCAGAACAATCAAGAAAAGAAGAATCCTTTGTAATTCCAGACAATTATGATGGAACATATACATTGGAAACTGGTGGGGTTTTTGGAACCCTCATAGATTTTAATGGATCTATAAAGGGTGAAAATCAATTAATAGGTCAATATAGAAACTCATCACTGTTTCCTGAAGTCGATCAAGCAATTGAAGACATAGTTAATGAATCAATAGTAATGAATGATGATAAAAAACCCATCAAACTCGATTTAGCAAAAATAGATCTTTCAGATAATATCAAAAATAAAATGTATGCAGAATATGATAGTATTCTCAAAATGTTGGAATTTCATATAAAGGGATATGATATTTTCCGAAGATGGTATGTTGATAGTAAAGTCTACTATCATATGATCATTGATTCTGAAAATCCACAAAAGGGAATAAAAGAACTCAGAGCAGTGGATCCGATTAAAATAAAGAAAATTCGGAAAGTAAACAAAGAGCAAAGACGAGTGGGTAATACAACAGTCCCATTTGTGAAAAGCGTGGAAGAGTTTTTCGTATATACAAACACAGATAAAAATGCATCAGTACAGACTCCAAGCCAGGGCATAAAGATAGCAACCGATTCAATTTGTTATATTCACTCCGGCGTTATTGATTATAGATCAAACAAGGTGGTTGGATACCTACAAAAGGCTATTCGTCCTCTCAACATGCTTCGTCAAATAGAAGATGCAGTTGTTATCTACCGTGTTTCTAGAGCCCCAGAACGTAGAATTTTCTATGTTGATGTTGGTAATCTTCCAAAGAATAAAGCCGAACAATATCTTAGAGACATCATGAATCGTTATCGTAATAAATTAACGTATGATGCAAACACTGGTGAAATTAAAGATGATAGAAACCATCTCCACATGCTCGAAGATTTCTGGATGCCTAGACGAGAAGGTGGTAGGGGAACTGAAATTACTACACTCGATGGTGGACAAAACTTGGGTGAAATGGAAGATGTTAACTATCTTCTCAAGAAGGTTTATCGTTCTCTGAATGTTCCAATTTCCAGAATGGAAACAGAGTCAGGTTTTAATATGGGAAGATCTGCTGAAATTACCCGTGACGAGGTAAAGTTTTTCAAGTTTATTGAAAAATTGAGAGTTAGATTTTCCGATCTTCTTCTTCAACTTCTACGAACCCAACTTATATTGAAGGGTGTGATGTCAGAAGATGATTGGAAGAAAATATCATCAGATGTTCGATTCAAGTATAATCACGATTCATATTTCAGCGAATTAAAAGAAGTGGAAATATTGAAAGAACGATTAGATATCATGAGTCAGATGGATGAATATGTTGGTAGATATTATTCTACCGAATGGGTAAGAAAGAATGTTCTTCGACAGTCCGACGAAGAGATGAGAGCAATAGATACACAGATACAAAAAGAAGCCCCACCACCCGGAGAAGGGGAAGAAGAGGAAGAAATGCAATGAAAAATGAAAACATTGGTAAAATGGTCGCTTCAATCCTAAACAACGATAAGGATGAATTTTCAGATTCATTTTCAGCAGAAATGAGAGACAGACTTGCCTCTAATGTTTCTGATAATACTCTTGATGTTTCCAAGAATATATTCCATTCAAACGAAGAAGAAAAAATTGAAGAGGCTAAAAATGCACCAACAGAATACACCCTCAGAACACCTGCTGATGCTAAGAAATTTCTAAATGCAGCACTCAACTCTGGTATATCTAAGAGAAATATATCAGTTAAAGGTAAGGTTGTGACTGTTTCCAAACTAACAAGAGACATGGCTGAAATTATTCAGTTATTAGCAAAAGACATGGTTAAATAAAGGATAAAACAATGGGTATTATAGTATCTCTACAAGAAACAATAGAAACAGAAAATGAATCCCTCTTTGAAGCCAAAGATGGCTCAAATATACATATAACACCAGAGGATGCATATTCTTTGGTGTCTGTTCACGACAGTCTGAGTTTAGAAAATCAAAAAAAGATGAGAGACCTATTAGAGGAATCTGGCGACAATTTCTTTAAAGTCCTTTCATTTTGCCACGAACGGTTCATAGAGGAGGATTAATATGTCCACAGATAATATAATTCAACATCTACTCAACGGTGATATCACATCAGCAAAGGTGGAAACAGAGAGTATTCTATACAACAAGATTCAAAATGAACTTGAAGCAACAACTCAACTTGTTACTTCTGAGGTTTATGAGGATTCAATCGGTGTTGCTGGTATGATTAAACAAAAGATGATTGAACGAGAATCTACAGAGGATGACGATTCATGAAACTAATAACAGAAATGAACGAAAATGTCCACTACCTCATAGAAGAGGATAATACTGGAAAGAAAAATCATTTCATCCATGGCGTTTTTATGCAAGCAGAGCAAAAGAATCGAAATGGTAGAATCTATGAATTGCCTATTTTAGAAAAAGAAGTAACTCGTTATAATAATACATTCGTTGCTAAAAATCGTGCGTTAGGAGAACTAAATCACCCCCAAGGTCCAACAGTGAACCTTGATCGAGTTTCTCATATGATTAAGGATTTGAAATTTGATGGCAATGATGTGATTGGTAAGGCTAAACTATTAGATACCCCAATGGGAAACATTGCAAAAAATCTAGTATCAGAAGGCGCACAACTTGGTGTTTCTTCCCGTGGTATGGGTTCTTTAGAGGAAAGAAATGGAGCCAATTATGTAAAACCAGACTTCATGCTTTCTGCTGTTGATATTGTAGCAGACCCATCTGCTCCCGGTGCTTTTGTAAATGGGATAATGGAAGGGAAAGAATGGATTTGGGATAATGGTATTATTAAAGAAAAGACAATTGATGGTTATAGAGATTTAATTGAGAAGGCTTCTAGAATAGAACTAGAAGAAAAGGCTATTTTTGCGTTCAAAGATTTTCTCTCAAAAATATAAAATTATAAATATAAAGATACAAGCAAAATAGTTCAAACTAGTAGTAGAACTAAATCCAAAAGGAGTTTAACTATGTCAAAATATGACGACGCTCAAACGTTACAAGAGGCTGGGAGCGAAACCCCGACTCTCGATACTAAATCTGAAGAAGATCCTAAACTTTATCAGGATGCAGAAGGTGGTCATGCAAAGATTGACACCGACAAGGGTACTGAGGGTAAGGACAAAATGAATAAAGCATCTATTGCCGGTAAGGCTCCCGGTGCTGGTATTGAAGCACCTGTTCCTAGTGGAACTTCACAAGAGCGTTTAGAGCATCATTTAGATGCTCTCTTTGATGGTGAGAATCTTTCAGAAGGTTTCCAAACCAAGGCTGCAACAATCTTCGAGGCTGCGATCAATGAACGAATTTCAGAAATTGAAGAAAATCTAATAGAGCAATATCAAAATAACCTTGATGAAAATATAGAAAAAGTAACAACTGATCTTTCTGAGAAGTTAGACGATTATCTAAGTTATGTTGTAGAGCAATGGATGGAAGAGAATACAATTGCAGTTGAAAATGGTATTCGCACAGACGTTGCAGAAAACTTCATCTCTGGACTTAAAGTTCTCTTTGAGAATTGTTATATCGATGTTCCAGAGAGTAAGTATGATCTAATTGATGAACTTACTACTACTAAAGAAGAACTAGAAACAGAGTTAAACGAGGCACTTCAAGTCAACATTGACTTGAATAGTGAAATTCTCCATCAACGTGTTGGAGAAATCTTCCACGAAGAGTCTAATGGTTTAACTGATGTGGAAGTTGAAAAACTTGCATCATTATCAGAAGGAATTGAATTTGAAGACGAGAATCAATATCGTGACAAGATTTCAATCCTAAAAGAGAGTTACTTCAGTGATGATCCAATCATGACAGAAGAAACTGAAACGTCATCCCCCCAAATATTAACAGAAGGTCCAATGAACAAGTATATGAATACAATTTCTCGTCATACTAATTTCAATAAAGTATCTTGAAAGACTAGAAATTTATACATAAAAGGACATTATCATTTACGAGTCTATAAGGAGAGTCTATAATGGATTTCAACCAAGAAAATAACACACCCTACGATATGCTAGCCGAGAAGTGGTCTCCAGTTCTGAATCATCCAGATCTGCCAGAGATTAATGACTCCTATAAGAAGAAGGTAACTGCTTGTCTCTTGGAAAACCAAGAGCGCGCATTGCGTGAGCAAAACCTGAATGAAATTACCAACCAGATGGGTGGTGGATTTAGTGTATCCGCTGCTGCATCTAACACTGGTAATCTCGCAGGTTATGATCCTGTTCTTATCTCATTAGTACGCCGTTCGATGCCAAATCTAATGGCATACGATCTCGCAGGTGTGCAACCAATGAGTGCCCCAACCGGATTGATCTTTGCTATGAGAGCAAGATACGACAACCAGAGTGGTGCAGAGGCTCTCTATCAAGAAGCATTCGCTAAGTTCTCCGGTGCTGGTGCAACATCAACTGGTGCTGCATTCAGTTCTACTGGTGGTATTGATCCTACTGGTAGTCCTTCTCTTACCGGCTTCCGTGCAATGCTTACTGCGACTGCTGAAGGTTTATCCAACAGTGGTGACATCTTCAAGGAGATGGCATTCACCATTGAACGAGTCGCAGTGGAAGCAAAGACTCGCGCCCTCAAGGCCGAGTACACCACTGAACTTGCTCAGGACCTCAAGGCTGTTCATGGACTCGATGCAGAGACTGAACTTGCTAACATCCTTAGCACTGAGATTCTTTCTGAGATCAACCGCGAACTCATCCGAAGCATTTACACAAGTGCAAGGAACGGCGCACAGCAAGCAGATCTAAGCACCGCAGGTACTTACGATCTTAACACTGACTCTGACGGACGTTGGAGTGCAGAGCGTTTCCGTGGACTTATGTTCCAGTTAGAGCGGGAAGCAAATACGATTGCCAAGCAAACCCGTAGAGGTAAGGGTAACTTCGTTGTCTGCTCCTCAGATGTTGCATCTGCTCTCGCAATGGGTGGTTGGTTGCAACTCTCACCAGCACTCAACACCAGTCTTGATGTTGATGACACTGGTAACACATTCGTTGGTACTCTTAACGGTAAGATGAAAGTTTACATCGATCCTTACACTGCTACCACAAACGATACTCGCAGCACTGATGTGAACTTCGCATGTGTTGGTTATAGAGGTAGCAACCCATACGATGCTGGACTCTTCTACTGTCCATACGTCCCACTCCAGATGGTGCGTGCGGTTGGTGAGAACACCTTCCAGCCCAAGATCGGGTTTAAGACTCGTTACGGTATGGTAGCCAACCCATTCGCTCACGATGATGGTACTGCCGTCAGTGTTGGTTCTGGTAAGAATGTCTACTATAGACTCCTTACTATTACAAACCTACACGGTAACACCGCCTGAGTTGAGTAATAAGTAACTCGTAAGAATAAAGGGAGTCCTCCGGGACTCCCTTTTTCTTTTATACATATTGTATAGGAGTTTCTTATGGTATACGAAGAAGCAATATCAGGATATGGTGGTGGAACCGCAGGATATACAGGTGCGTATCCGGGTTTTACTGGTCCGGGTATTCCTGACATAACAAGGGCAATAAATCCAAGACAACCTAGTACTAACAATTATCTTGCAAGTAATTACTTTCAACTTGAAATAACAAGACTACCGTTAGTAACGTACTTCTGTCAAAGTGCAGGAATTCCCGCATTGAGTTTGACTCCGGTTGATCAGCCTGTTCCTTTTGGAACATTCCCCAAAAGAGTTGGTGGTAGATATAATTTTGAAGATTTGACGGTTAATTTCATAGTTGATGAAGAAATGAAAAACTGGATAGAAGTATTCCGATGGATGGAATCAATAGGAAATATGGAAGATTATACAAAAGTTATTGATACGCATGAAACCACAGATTTCTTTTCAAACATTACTCTTATTGTAATGAATAGTGCATATAAACAAAAATATAATGTGGTCTTTAATAATGCATTTCCAATTGCATTAACGGGTATTGATTTCACTTCAAATTCTAATGACACTGAACCCATCATTGCAAGTGCCACTTTTACTTATGATTCATACAACATTAAAGCCTTGTGATTTGATTTGACACACTCTATATTTGTAATATAATACTCGTAGGAGTATCTACACCATGACACTAGATGAATTGAGAGCAATGATCAAACGAGATCTAACTATGGATCAGACTGAACTTGATATTGAATCGATGAAGACACCACAACTTCACAATAAGTATCTCATACTATACATGGATGAGAAACTCATATTGGGAAAATATGAATCAGACTTGAACATATTGAAGAAAGAAAAGTGGCTATATTACACCGGGAAGATGAGTCAAGAGGAACTAGATGAAAGAAACTGGGAACCTTTTGATTTGGTAGTCCTAAAAACCGACATTGATAAGTTCCTAAATTCAGATGAAGATATCATTAAGATATCCAATAAGATATTATTCCAAAGGGAGAAGGTGAACTATCTTGAGAACGTAGTCAAGATTGTCAATAATCGACAATGGTCTATTCGTTCTGTAATAGATTGGCTTAAATTTACCAATGGTGCATGAGTGATATTGAGATAAACAAAGTAGATTCCGTTGACATAAAAGTTATATGTGATCGAGGGTTAGCAAAAGAGATGAGTGATTATTTCACCTTTGCTGTGCCTAATCATCAATATACCCCCGCATACAAAAATAAACTATGGGATGGTCAGATCAGACTCTATAACATCCACACACAGAAGATGTATTATGGGTTGTTGGATTATGTTTTAAAGTTTGCTGCTGAGAGAAAATACTCAGTGACAAATAACTGCCTCCCTACTACTTCTATTATCTCTGAAAAGGATGTCCGCCAGTACGTCAAAGAAATCATAAAACCTATGTCTGGTGGAAACACAATCAAACCACACGATCACCAGATAAATGCAATCACACATGCGATCAATAAAGAACGATGTCTTCTTTTATCTCCCACAGGAAGTGGGAAATCATTGATTATATACACACTCATTCGATATTATGAATCTATCGTTAACGATAAAAAGATTCTAATTGTTGTACCAACCACCGGATTGGTTTCTCAGATGTATAATGACTTCAGGGACTATTCATCTAAGAACAAATGGGATGTTGAGTCAAACTGCCATACTATCTTTTCTGGACAGGATAAGCAAACAAACAAGAAAGTGTTCATATCAACATGGCAGAGTATTCATAAACTACCAGCGAAGTATTTTGAGCAATTTGGAGCAGTGTTTGGAGATGAGTGTCATTTGTTTAAAGCAAAATCCCTAACAAACATCATGAGTCAACTAAAAGATTGTCCTTACCGTGTAGGGACTACAGGGACGCTAGACGACTCCCAAACACACAAATTAGTAATTGAAGGACTCTTTGGTAGGGTATTTAACGTTACGACAACTAAACATCTTATAGATAAGAACCTACTCTCTAAACTGGATATTGATTGCTTAAATCTACAATATAACATCAATGACATCCAAGAAGTGAAACGGATTCCATATCAAGACGAAATTAAATGGATAATAGGGAACGAAAAAAGAAACACCTTCATTACAAACCTTTGTTGTGGAATCAAGGGAAATACCTTGCTTCTATTCAATTATGTTGAATTACACGGTATTCCTTTATATGAAAGTATAAAGAAAGCATGTCCTGATAAGAAGGTATTCATGATTCATGGTGGTACAGAAACAGATCAACGAGAAGAAATACGACACATTATGGACAATGAAGAGAACGCCATTCTGGTTGCATCGTATGGTACTTGTTCGACTGGAATTAATATCAAGAACATTCATAACATTATTTTCTCATCACCATCAAAGTCTGTAATCCGTGTTCTACAGTCGATAGGAAGAGGGTTGAGGATATCAGACACAAAAGATTCAGTAAAACTCTACGACATTAGCGATAATTTACAATACAAGAAGTACATAAATCATACTATGAAACATTTCAACGAGAGAATTAAGATATATAATAAGGAGAACTTTTCTTATGAGATCATTAAGATCCGTCTATGAAGGGACACTAATATGAAAACACCCTATAGGATACTAAAACTGAGAAGCGGAGAAGAAATAATCGCCAAGATTGCAAGTCAGACCAAAGACAAACTTGTAATTGAACGCCCAATGATATTCATGACGAGAATTATGATAGATCCGTATAGTGGTAAGCAAAAGGAACTAACAGTACTGAAAGATTGGCTTTCAAATACAAATGAAATTCAAACCAAAATTCCAAAAGACTTCATAGCAACATTTCTGATTCCAGACACAGATGTTATTGAGTTGTATTCTTTAGAAAAAGAAAAAGAAGATGTCAACACCCAAATAAAAAGAAAAATAATAGACACAAGTGTGGATGATATTAAAAATGAAATGAAAGACCCTGTTGAGTTTTCAGAAGAAAAACTAGAAGAAGTCTTGCAAATGATAAAAGATAAATATCTAAATAGTCCCGACATGCTAGATGATATGATTAATGATGATGAAGATGACATCAACATCGAAGAAGAATTAACACCCCAAATGAAAAATTTCATCACCCTGACAATGTTCCTTCCCCCAGAAGCATTGCTTCCCATGGTAAATGCAGGAATGTTGGATCCAAGAGACATCAAAGATCTAATAGATTCTTTAATGAATGACAACCATAATTATAATGGGGATGATGAAAGAAGACAAGATGAAGAAGACTTCGGAAACAGTTGGAAGGATTGGAGTCCTGATATTAGAGACTACTTTAATTAGTGTTAATATACCTTATTTCTTTCTTAACACAGAGAGTGTAAACGACATTTGAGAAATTGTCAATCAAAAAAGAAAATAATATTGATTTATTTTTTAACCATAGTATGATGTGTGAAATAAAGGATTAATTACTTGGGAAAAAGAAACAAATCTAATGATTACATAGACAATAAAGAATTCTTTAAATCAATGATTGTATGGAAAGATTTAGTCAATGAAGCAGAATCATGTGATGATCCTCGACCTCCAGTGTCAGATTATATTGGGGAATGTTTTATGAAAATTGCAGAGCATTTATCATATAGACCAAACTTCATTAACTATCCATATAGAGAAGAAATGGTGGGAGATGGGATTGAAAATTGTTTGATGTATGCTCACAATTTCAATCCAGAGAAATCTAAGAATCCCTTTTCATATTTTACTCAAATTATTTACTATGCATTTCTTAGACGAATAGAAAAAGAAAAGAAACAGAATTACATCAAGTATAAACTTTTAGAGAATGCAACAGACTCTTCTATCAATAACTGGTTCAGAGAGAATTATTTCGAGAAAACAAAAGATAACAATGAAGTGAAGGATGTGTTGTCTAAACATTTCCAGTTATCAGATACTGATATTAAGAAATTTGAGCCTAAGAAAAAGAAGAAAACAAAAAAGAATCTTGATGTATTTTTAGAGGATGATAAGAGTGAAGATAGCACTGCTGAATGACACCCATTGGTCAGCCCGTGGCGACTCCCAGATATTCCTAGATTACTTCATGTCCTTCTTTGATAAGGTCTTTTTTCCATATATGGAAGAGCATGGTATTACTACCATAATCCATGCAGGTGATTTCATGGACCGTCGTAAGTATGTAAACTTCAACATTCTCAATCAGGTTCGTGATAGGTTTATATCTAGAATGCAAGATAGTAGAATAGAGATGCATTGCATTCTTGGAAACCACGATGTCTATTATAGAAATACAAACAGAGTGAATTCTCTTCAAGAGTTATTCTATAACGATATGACAATCTATGATGAGCCACAGGTAGTCAATTTTGATGGACTAGATATCGCACTTCTACCGTGGGTAAATAAAGAGAACTATGAACAATCCATTAAATTTATCAAGACTGCAAATGCACCTATCCTCATAGGACATCTAGAACTTGATGGTTATCATGTTATGCGTGGAATTGAATATAAGGGGGGTATGGACCCCAATTTATTCAAAAGGTATGAGAAAGTCCTCTCAGGACACTTCCACTGTCGTCAGGAGAGAGATAATATCCTGTACATGGGAACGCAATATCAGATTACATTTTCCGATTTAAATGAGACCAAGGGGTTTCATGTTCTAGATACGGAAACCCGAGAGGTCGAGTTCATTGTAAATCCATTTAAGATGTTTGTTGAATTAACCTACAATGATGTAGATGGAACACTGGATGATAATTCCGACTTCAAGAATCTTAAAGATACTTACGTTCGGGTGGTAGTGGAACACAAAGATCATCCATATTCTTTTGATCGGTTCATTGATAAAATGTATGATGCAGGAGTTGCTAAGATTACTACCGTAGAGGAAGCATTGGATATTTCTGATGATGATGAGAAAATTCTTGATCTAGCCCAAGATACAGTGACTCTTATCAACAGCGAGGTAGATAATCTTGAGGAAGTGAAGGATAAGGCTAAGATGAAGAAAATTATCAAGGATCTTTATATGGAGAGCCTAAGTATATGATTCATTTTACCACCCTCTCTTGGAAGAACTTCCTTTCAACTGGAAATTACAAGACAACACTAGACCTCACTAGACACAACAATACTCTCATTTCAGGTGAAAATGGTGCAGGTAAGTCAACGATTCTAGATGCATTGACGTTCTCTTTGTTTGGTAAATCGTTTCGTGGGATCAACATTCCACAGTTACCCAACTCAATCAACGATAAGAATTGTGAAGTGGAGATTGAATTCACCATCGGTAAGGATGAGTATCGGGTGTTCCGTTCTCTCAAACCAAAGAAGTTTGAAGTATATAAGAACGGTAACTTACTCCCACAGGATTCTAAGTCTAAAGACTATCAAAAGATTCTAGAAGAACAAATTCTCAAAATGACATACAAATCGTTTTGTCAGGTGGTTATTCTTGGTTCGTCTAATTACATTCCGTTCATGCAACTCACAGCAGCAGACCGTAGAGCAGTTGTAGAGAATCTATTAGATATTGATGTGTTCTCGGTGATGAACACATTAGTCAAAGCACGACTACAAATAACAAAAGAGTATGTCCGGGATATTGACCACAAAATTGAAATCGTCAAGAGTAAAGTGGAAGAAAAAGAGAAAACGATAAAAACACTTTTGAAAAAATCATCTAGTTCTATAGAAAGTTATAAAAAAGATATTGAAGAGACTCAAGATAAAATACAAGAAACCAATCACGACATTGCAAAGATGCAAAGTAACGTCGAGAGTTTACTTAAACAGGTAACAGATAAAGATATAATCCCAAAAAGCCTACTGAAGATGGAAAGTATAGAGCAACAACTCAAAATCAAAATTAAGAACATAGAGAAGAGTGTGAAATTTTACGAAGATAATGACACATGCTCGTTGTGCAAACAAGACATTCATGAACACCATAAAGAGTGTATGGTAAAAGAAAAAGATGAAGAGCGTGTAGAGATTGAGAATGGTATAGACGAAATATTAAAGAAGATTGAACATCATGAGAAGAGATTGGGCGACATTAATACTATCTTAGATACTATACGGAACATAGAAAAGAAGATCAGCACAAAGCAAAGCGAAGTAAGCGCCTCCAATCAATACATCACTAAAGTTCAGAAACAAATCGAAGCGGTACAGAATGAAGGCGATGATGTTCAGGAAACCAAGGATGAGATGAACCAACTAATTGGTGAAGGAAAACACCATATCGAGAAGAGAAAGGAACTAATAGAAGATAGACACTATTACGAGATTGCAAATAGTTTGTTGAAGGACAATGGTATTAAAGCAAAGATCATCAAACACTATCTGCCAATTATGAACAAATTAATCAACAAGAATCTCAAGTCGATGGATTTCTTTTGCCAGTTTAATCTAGATGAAAATTTCAACGAGACAATTAAAAGCCGACATCGTGACGAGTTCACCTACTATAGTTTCAGCGAGGGAGAGAGACTAAGGATCGATCTATCTTTACTCTTGGCGTGGCGCGAGATAGCACGAATGAAGAACAGCGTCAACTGCAACTTGCTGATTCTTGATGAGGTATTTGATTCGAGCCTAGATGGTGTTGGTACAGAAGAGTTCCTAAAACTCTTGACAACCTTCGGAAGCCGTGCTAATATATTCGTAATCAGTCATAAGTCTGATTCAATGACGGACAAGTTCCAGAATCATATTGTGTTTGAGAAGAAGAATAACTTTAGTAGGATAAAGTGATGGGAACAGAACAAATAGGAATGGGTGTTGTTGGTGCAAGTAGATCTATAGAATACAGCACACCATTAGAAATAGTAAATCCTCTCATAGAAGAATTTTCTTTAACGAGAGATGTTTGTGCAAGTAAAGAAAATTACAAATTAGATAATTACTGGACTATTGATGATGACGCATTATCAAAAACTTGGGATGGTAACTGTTGGATGAATCCTCCATTCGACAGAAAATTGGGAACATGGGTTAGAAAAGCACATTCAGAGAGATATAGTGGAACAAAGGTATGTTTGTTTCCTGTTAGAGCAAATACTAAATGGTGGGCAGAGGTTTGTGTCGATAGTGAAATTAGATTTATAAACGGCGAAGTAAATTTTAACAATGAACCTAGAGGATTGTGGGCAGCGATGTGTATTATGATTTTTGGTGAACAAGCAAAGGTAGGCACATTTTCTGTGATTGATTATCGTAAAAAAAGAACAACTTCAGTAGGATAAGATAATGGATTTACCAAAATACACAGCAACATTTATAAACAACATGAGCCAATTTGCTCAATCTACACGACCAAAAAATGTTGGTCAATTAAGCGATCTGTTGCAGGAATATCGGGAACACGATGACAACCCGTCAGTAGGTGGATGGGAAAAATTTTATTATGAAAAAGTAGGCCAAGAAAAAATTGATGTGGCTGCCAAAAAAACATGGGACAAAATACAACAAGCAAAAGAAAACATAGAAAAACTCACGTTTAAGGATGTTGAAGAATGGACTCGTAATCTGATCGTTAATAAAACTTTCAGCGGGCTTCAGATACAAAGAGACATCCTTGAGATGATATCTGAAACTGGGGAATGGAGGCTTGCAACACCAGAAGAAGAATCAAAAGGTATAGATGGTGTGGTGGATGGCAAGTTCATATCAATTAAACCTTATAGTTACAAATCTACCATCGCACAAACAAAAGAAAAAATCAAATACCCTATTGTGTTTTATAAACAAACAAAACGTGGATTGATAATTTATGAATAATATTATATGCGGCGATGCATTAGATGTTGTCAAAAATATCAAAGATAGCAGTGTAGATATTGTGGTGACTTCACCTCCATATAATTTCAACATGGCATACGATAAACATAACGACGACAATTCGCATAGTGAATATACGGACAAACTTATCAAAATCCTCAACGAATGTATCCGAACCTTGAAAGATGGCGGAAGATTGATAATTAACATTCAACCGAATTATAAAGAATATTCTCCCACACATCACAACATTACTGCTGCTATGATTAAGAGTGGAATGATATGGCGAAGCGAAATAATATGGTTGAAAAATAATATCAAAAAAATTACTGCGTGGGGAAGTTACAAATCGCCGTCTTCTCCTTATCTAAATTATCCATTTGAGTTTATAGAAGTCTTTAGTAAAAACAATATCAAACATGTCGGGAAAAAAGAAAACATCGACATAACAAAAGACGAGTTTATCACATATGTAAATGGGCATTGGACAATTGCACCAGAAACACGAATGAAAAAATTTGAACATCCCGCAATGTTTCCAGAAGAGTTAGTTAAGCGTTGTTTAAAATTATTTAGTTACAAGAATGACGTTGTTCTTGATCCATTTAATGGCGTCGGAACTACCACGTTAGTTGCTCACCAATTGGGGAGAAATTATATTGGAATAGATATTAGTGAAAAATATTGTGAGATTGCTAACCGGAGAATATCAGAACACAACCCATTAGATGTTTTTTTAAAATGATGACACAAACAAAACCATACTATGAGCGTAATGAATATGTGATCAATTCATATATCAATTGTAACTTTGAAGACTTACTTGAGATGACTCCAGATGCGTTTCGTGAGTGGGTAATTGAGATGCGAAAGGTCGTGAAGGATTCGTGGGACACATATGGTTGTCCTCCAAGAACTGGCAAGAACGAATCAGACATAGTTGATACATTCAACAAAATTGCAGAGTATCCCGTTCATAGGTTTACACACAGTGATGAGTTGTCCGACACACCAGACGATGTGATTATCAACAAGTCTCGATTAGCAGTTGAGGTTGATCAGTGGTTTTCTAATATGTTCAAGACAAGAATCAACTACACGGAGAAGGATAACGGATATTCCATCTATGATTTGGTTGCAGATGATAATCGTTTAGATCAAGTGGTGAAAGGTGCAATGCGACACCTTCGTAGAGATTCATTTTATACACATGCACTTTCTGCGATCAAACATGATAAGAAATATTCGGTTGTTGATGTTGGTAGCGGTGACGAATGGATGGAAACATTCTTTGATAATCCGTCAATTTTTCAGGGACAGGATTTCCTTCTTGAACAGATTAAGATTCGTGAGGGTGCAAACTCCGGTTATTTTCAACTTGAGCAGGATGATGTTCTACAATTAACCAAAGAACAGGTAGAGAAGTGGAGAGACAAAATGTCTTACCGACACCACTCCACGTTTGACATTAACGATATGCCTGATGATAAGGTGTATGCAATCCGAATATATAAGAAGGGAAGAAAGGTTTTCCCTGCTGGTTTTAAGTCATTCAGGATTGGATATATCCAACCCGCAGTAAACTTCCCCCCAATGACAGCGAAGTATTTATATGAACGATTCACGGAAGACATCAAAGATCAAGAAGTCATTAACATCTATGACCCGTCTGCTGGTTGGGGTGGGCGTATACTTGGTGCTATGGGTGTTCGGGATGATCGTAGGATTCACTATGTTGGGACTGACCCTAATCCTGACAATTTTCTCGATGGTGGGAGTTACAGTAAGTATGCTTCTGTCGCAGATTTTTACAATACCAAAACTTATAGGGGAAATCCATTCTTTTCCGAAACGAACACTTACGAGATATTCCAAGAGGGATCAGAAGTCATCCACATCAACCCAGACTTTAAAAAGTACAAAGGGAAGTTGGATCTCATATTTACCTCCCCGCCGTATTTTAATAGAGAGGCGTACAGTGAGGACGAGAACCAGTCATATAAGAAATTCGGATCATCATACGACTCATGGCGCCACGGGTTCTTAGCACCCACGTTAGAAACATGTGCAAAGTATTTAAAGTCTGGAAGATTTTTGTTATGGAATGTGGCAGATGTTTTAGTTAGCGGAAAATATCTACCAATAGAGCAAGATAGTATTGACATTTTGGAATCATTTGGTATGGTATATAAGTACAAGTTGAAGATGGGACTGGAAGGAATGCCAGGACAAAATAGAGTGGGTGAAGATGGAAAACCTAAATGTAAGAATTTCTGTCAAGTTGATGATAAATATTTAAAATACGAACCAGTTTTCGTATTCTGGAAACCATGAAAAAGGAAAATAAAAATGGCATGTAAATGTGGAAAAAATAAAGATTGTAAATGCGGAAAGAGTGAACTTCTTTATATCATGAATCCCGGTTGTGGTTGGTGTAAGAAAGCCGATCCAGTTGTAGAAGAACTAGTGAAGGATGGTTATAAGATAACAACTCTTGATATCAGAAACGCAGATGATAGCAAAAAAGCAAAAGAAGTACAGGCAAAGTACAACGTTCAGTGTGGTACTCCGTTATTCATTGATGCGGGAACAGGAAACATGGCTTGTGGTTTTAGGGAGAAGGATGTTTTAGAAAAGTGGGCGAAGGGTGAAGAGATGCCTGCTCCCCCACCTAGAAAAAAACAAGGACAAGACGACAAACCAACCAATCAGATTGTACATGCAAAATTGGAGTATATTTGGTTGGATGGAAATTCACCAAAACAAATGAGAAGTAAAACGTTGTTTAACGTCATGAATATGACAGGCGTTAGAAACGAAAATGACATCTTATCAAAAATACCAACAAGCACATTTGATGGTTCTAGCACAAATCAAGCAGATGCGGAGGATAGTGATTTAATTATTCGTCCAGTAAGGATAGTTCCCAATGTAATGGAAAGAACATCAGAAAATACTGCTAGTTATTATGTTCTCTGTGAAGTATTAAATCCAGACATGACACCGCATGAATCAAACACAAGAGCCCTTCTAGAAGAATCTTCAGAGAAGAACAAAGAACATGGTATGTTCTTTGGAATTGAACAGGAGTATGTTGTTTTTGACGAAAACACAAAACTCCCCGTTGGTTGGGATAGTTATGAGGACAATCAACCAGAACCACAGGGTAATTATTATTGTGGTGTGGGTGGATGTAATGTAAAACTAAGAGACTTGAGTACCGAACATGCAATGATGTGCAATTCAATGAGAATTCCCATAATAGGAACGAATGCAGAGGTTATGCTTTCTCAATGGGAATACCAATTACAGCCTGCACCTGCTTTGTTTGCAGCCGATAATCTTTGGTTGTCTAGATACGTTCTACATAAAATGTCAGAAAAGTTGAATTTGTCAATTTCCTTTGATCCGAAACCAATAACTGGTGATTGGAATGGTTCTGGCGCACATATCAACTTTTCTACAAAGGAAACAAGAAAAAATCCAGATCCTGCATTGATGAATATTTTGTGTTCTTCTATGGAGGAACACCACAAGGATGCCATTTCCCATTATGGTGAGGGAAACGAAAAGAGATTAACGGGTAAACATGAAACATCATCTATTGATGAATTTACTTGGAGTGAATCAGATCGAACGGTTTCTGTAAGAATTCCACTAAACGGACTGAAGATGGGATATATAGAAGACAGAAGACCAGCAGCGAATATGGATCCATATGAAGCGTGTAATCATTTGCTTAATACGGTGTGTGAAATTATTGAAGATGTGTTAGTTACTACATAGAATTAGAAAATGAAACTAGAAAAAGAAATCAATTGGTCAAGTGGGATTAATTCCAAGGCAACCATGTCGTATGAGAAATATCTAAAGATGGGACTTGAAATTATTAGTCCAAGATTATCTATTCGTGTATATAAACTTGCACCAAAAAATGATTATCCCATATTTTTACGAGGGACAGAATTAAGAATTCAGATATTCTGGGACAAAGAATCAAAATATGAATTCATCATTAATAAATCATTTTGGTATCACTCAAACACAAATAAAGATGATCGAAAATGGATGAGAAGTCATGCGGACGTTCATTTGAGGAAATTTTATGATGCAATGGAAGATGGAAAAAAGAAAAGAAACGCTTCCAAATGACAAACGATATTAAAAACTTTTCAGGTGAACACAACGTAAGAAACCTAGATGGTAGCATTAGAGTATACCGGCCGGGGGATGTTGTTTCAAAGAAAGGTAAACTTTACATTGCAAAAAAAACAACTAGAGGGTTTGATCCTAGACACGGATCAGATGCTGGTTGGGAAGACTACGGAACATCATCTGGATATAATTTCACAAATTCTGAAACTCAACCAGAAATCTCAAATGAAGGTGATTTCTGGTTCGATAGTAGTTCGGGATTGTTATTCCTTTACATAAAAGACAAAGACACAGAACAATGGATAGAAGTGTAGATTTGAGGCTTTGTTATTATTTTACTTGATAATAATCAATTGGTGATTGCAAGTTTATTTCAGGCTCTAAAACAAGATCCAGAAATTAATGAAGATTTGATTCGTCATCTTGTATTAAACACATATCGAATGTACAGATCTAAATTTTCCGATAAGTATGGTGAATTAGTAATATGCAACGATGGTGGAAGGTATTGGAGGAAGGACATATATCCATACTATAAATCCAATCGTTCTAAAGCACAAAAGAAATCAAGTATGGATTGGGATAAAGTTCATAATGTGATGGATACCATCTATTCTGAAATCTCGGAAGTCTTCCCATACAAGAATATCAAAATTCGTTCAGTTGAAGCAGATGATATAATTGCTATTATCTGTGAGAAATATCACACACAAGAAAACATTGTGATAGTTTCCAATGATAAAGATTTCCAACAGTTACAGAGATTTCCAAGCGTAAAACAATTCAGTCCGATCAAGAAGAAATTTTTAGTTTGCGAAAAACCAGAAAATTTCCTCATTGATCATATTCTTGGTGGAGATTCCTCGGATGGAATTCCAAATATATTATCTGATGATGATGTTTTTATTGACAAAGAAAAGAGACAAAAACCATGTGGGGAAAAACGAATTTCAAAAATGAAAGAGGAACTAAGTGAATGGACTGCTACGGATAATTGGAAACGGAATCAGGTATTGATTGACTTTCAAATGATACCACAGGAAATTCGGGATATAATCATAGAGGAATTCAATAAAGAACCAACGGGACAACGAAAGAACATATTGAATTATTTTATACAGTATAAGTTAAAAAATTTAATGGACCACATAGAGGAGTTTTAAAGGTGGCTAAGCAAAAAAAGAACAAAAACAAAAGAAACTATAACGAATGGGAAGATTACCAAGATATTAGAGGTAAGGGAACCAGGCGTGATAAACGAAGGAAAGAAAGAATAATAGGGAAGCATAACCTAAAGGGTATGGTTGATGGTAATATTGATCATGAAGATTATATGGACAATTTAGAAAGATAGATGTTTACTCTCTTTAGTGTGGGAGTATAATACATTTTTAATATGGAGACTTTATTATGACAACTGATACTGCGTTGATTCTCTCTAAGAGAACACTCGATGTTCTTAAGAATTTTGCTTCTATCAACTCTAACATTTTGGTGAAGCCCGGGAACAACATTCGGACAGTTTCGCCTATAAAAAATGTTATGGGCGAAGCAACCGTGGAAGAAACATTTGATATTGAATTTGGAATCTGGGATTTGAATAAATTTCTGGGCACAATCTCCTTGTTCGACAATCCGGAGTTTGAATTCCATGAGAAATATGTCATTATCCGTGACACAAATAAGAAGTCTGAGGTATTGTATTATTACTCAGAACCAAGACTTTTAACTACTGTAAACAAAGAAATCAAAATGCCTGATTCTGTGGTAGAGTGTTCTTTGAGTCAGGAAACATTCAATGATGTTTTGAGAGCAGCATCGGTTCTTCAGGTTTCGGATATTGCTATTCGTTCCAATGGGAATGAAATGGAGATTGTGGCATTAGACAAAAATGATTCCACAACAAATAATTATTCAGTGGGACTTGGCCAATTACCACATGGGGATCATGATTTTATTTTCTACTTCAAAGCAGATAATTTTAAAATGCTTCCCGGCGATTATGAAATTAGCATTACTGATAAAGTGATTAGTCAATTCAAAAAAGTAAACGATAACCTTACATATTGGGTTGCGTTGGAATCCGATTCATACTACAACGGGTGATAAATGAATACATTAGTGACTGGTGGAAGAGGACTTGTTGGTTCTTCTATAGATTCTAAATTCAAACCAACAAGAAACGAAGTAGACATAATGGAGTTAGATTCCATTATAGAATACATTGGAGTGAATCATATTGACTCCATTGTTCATTGTGCTGCGAAGGTTGGTGGTATCAAAGCCAACTCGGAACATCTTGGGGAGTTCTACTATGAAAACATGATGATGAACACCAACGTTCTTGAAGCAGCGAGGATTGCAGGTGTAAAGAAGGTTGTTTCATTTTTATCAACTTGTGTGTTTCCAGACGATGCAATTTATCCACTCACTCCATGTCAGATTCATCTTGGAGAACCCCATCCCTCTAATTATGCATATGCTTATGCGAAGAGGATGTTAGAGGTCCAGAGCAGAGCATATCGGGACCAGTACGGTTGCAACTTTGTCACTGTAATCCCCTGTAACATATACGGACCACATGATAATTATAATTTGGATTCTGGACATGTGATTCCCTCTTTAATTCATAAGTGTTATATAGCAAAACAGAACAACACAGATTTTGAAATATGGGGAACAGGAAAACCATATCGGGAGTTCATATATTCTAAAGATGTTGGGTATATTACACAATGGGTGTTAGAGAATTACAATGATGCTGAACCTTTGATTGTTTCACCAGATGAGGAAGTTTGCATTTCTGTCGTTGCACAAGAGATAGCATGGAAGATGGGTTTCGAGGGGAACATCACATACAACCAAAAGATGGATGGCCAGTTCCGAAAACCATCAAATAATATGACGCTAAAAGCACTCTTACCAGATTACAAGTTTGTTCCACTTGAATTTGGGTTAAAAAAATCAATAGATTGGTTCGTTGAGAACTATGAGGATGCACGAAAATGAAGAAGGCGCTAATTACAGGTATTAACGGACAGGATGGTTCTTATCTCGCGGAGTTTCTTTTGGAGAAGGGATATGAAGTCCATGGTGTTCTCAAAAGAAATTCGGTAGCAGAAAATCAAACTGCTCGTTTAGATAGTTGCTATGATCAATTGAAATTATATTATGGCGACATGACAGACTTATCTTCGTTGATCCACATTCTTGAGAAGGTTCAACCAGATGAAGTTTACAATCTTGCAGCACAGTCTCATGTCCGAATTAGTTTTGATGTTCCAGTCTATACAGCACAAGCAGTCGCGGTTGGTGTGTTGAATATGTTTGAAGCGTGCCGGATTGTGTGTCCTAATGCAAAAATATATCAAGCATCTTCTTCTGAGATGTTCGGAAACTGCATTGATCGTGATGGGTATCAGCGAGAGACAACATCAATGCGTCCTGTGAGTCCTTATGGGTGCGCAAAGGTATTTGCGTTCAACATCGGTAGGAATTACCGGGAGTCCTATGGTATGCACATTAGCAACGGTATTCTGTTCAACCATGAGTCGCCTCGTAGGGGATCTAACTTCGTGACGAGCAAAATAGTTCAAGGTGCAATTGCAATCAAAATAGGCGAAGCGACTGAACTTGCATTGGGGAATTTAGATGCAAGCAGAGACTGGGGACATGCAAAGGACTATGTAAAAGCGATGTGGATGATGCTACAACAAAACAAAGCAGATGATTATGTGTGTGCTACTGGTGTGTCACATACTGTCCGAGATTGTTGTGACTATGTGTTTAGCCGAATTGGTTTAGAATATAAAGATCATGTCACGTTAGACAAGAAGTTTCTACGACCAGAAGAACTTCATGATCTAAAAGGAGATTCTTCTAAAATTAGAGATAGACTTGGTTGGAAACCAGAGTATAATTTTGAAGGACTCATGGATGATATGTTAGCGAACGATAAGAATTTCTACAAGACAGTTGAGTTTGTCCACACACCATATGATCAAACCCGATAGAACAACATGAAAACAAAAGAACAAACAGAATATCTCTGGTGTGAGAAATACCGTCCACAAATTATAGACGATTGTATTCTCCCAGAATCAATCAAAAACACCTTCAATCAAATGGTGGATTCTGGAGAGGTGCAGAATCTCCTTCTTTCTGGTGGAGCAGGGTGTGGTAAGACTACCATTGCAAAGGCACTATGCAACGAACTTGACACAGATTATATCATGATCAACTGTTCGGAAGATGGAAATATTGACACACTCCGAACAAAGATTCGTAATTTTGCTAGTACGGTTTCGTTGTCTGGTGGTAAGAAGATAGTAATCTTAGACGAATTTGATTATTCAAACGCACAGTCAACCCAACCCGCACTGCGTGGTTTCATTGAGGAGTTCAGCAACAACTGCCGATTTATCCTCACATGTAACTTCAAGAATCGTATCATTGAACCACTACACTCAAGATGCACAACGGTTAACTTCTCTGTTCCGAAGAAAGAGAAACCAAAGTTAGCATCTCAGTTCATGGACAGGGTGAAGTATGTTTTAGATAACGAAGGAATCCCCTATGAGGAAAGAGTTCTCGTAGAGTTGATCATGAAGCACTTCCCCGATTTCAGGAGGGTGCTGAACGAGTTACAGCGGTATTCTATTGCGGGGGAAATCGATACTGGTATCTTGACTCAAATTGGAGAGATACATATTAAGGATTTGGTGAGTCACATGAAGACGAAAGACTTCACCAATGCAAGAAAGTGGGCAGTGGAGAATTTAGATAATGCTCCCTCAGAGTTGTTTAGGAAAGTTTACGATGGTCTATATGATTATATTACACCATCTTCTATTCCACAAGCAGTTTTGATTTTAGCCGAATATCAATACAAGTCTGCATTCGTAGCAGATCAGGAAATTAACTTAGTCGCGTGTATAGTAGAATTAATGATGGGATGTGAATTCAAATGAACAAAATGACAGCAGAAGGTGATCATCTGATCCTTGAGAAGATTGATTACGAAGAAGAAAAGGTGTCCGCCGGCGGAATTATCTATAAAATGAAAGACTCTATAGATGGTTCTTTTTGTGAAGCAAAGATAATTTCAATGGGACATGGACTTCCAATATCTAATGGAGATATTCCAGAGGTATCATATGAAGAGGGGGATGTTATTGTTTATGATGCAAGATCTCGTATCGGTATTCATAAAGAGTATGATATTATCAGGAGAGAACATGTAATAGCGGTGGTGAAGTGAAATTAACTGATTATCTGTCTGCCATTAACTATACCAAAGAGTCTTTGATGGACACCGAGGATGAGCAAGTAGAGAAGAAGTATGTTCCGTTCGTGGTGAATAGGTGTTTGTCTTATTTTGTGGATACTGTTATTCATGCAAACCAGATGAATCAGTTTCCACAAACAGACAAGAAGATTCAATTTGACTATTATCTGAATGCAATCAGGAAGAGAAAACGATATAGCAAGTGGCTGAAGAATGAATTGAGCGATGATTTTGAGATTGTCAAAGAATACTACAACTATTCAAACACAAAAACAAAAGATGTGATGGGGTTGCTCACCAAGGAAAATATACAAGAGATGAGAGAATATCTCTCTGGTGGTGGTGTAAAGTAGGAAAAACGATACATATGATGTAACAAGTAGGAATTTCATTATGAACGAAGAGAATGATATATTTGAGAGTCTTGGCGTAGAGATAAGTCTCAAAACGCAAGAAGATTTTCTCAAAATTAAAGAAACATTGACACGCATAGGCGTATCTTCCCGAAAAGAAAATAAATTATACCAATCATGTCATATACTGCATAAGAGGGGAAGATACGCTATTATGCACTTCAAGGAGTTGTTTGAGTTGGATGGATTAGAGTCCAACATTTCGGATAATGATGTCGGAAGAAGAAACACAATTGTGAGTCTTTTAGAAGAGTGGGGATTGTTGAATGTGATAGATCCAATTGAAGAAGATGAACCCAAAGCGAACATCAAACAGATCAAGATCATTTTACACAAAGATAAAGATGACTGGGAATTGATTCCAAAATATCACATCGGTAAAGGTTAAAAATGGATTTATATTATGAAAACAAAGTTGATAAGTTTCTATAGTGACATAGAAGGCACAACCTATTATAGTGATCACGCTAAACGATTAATTGAAGAATGTAAATCGTTAGATATTCCCTACGATATCCGTAAGAAAGAATCGTTGGGTTCTTATCAATTGAATTGCCTAAGCAAACCTCAGTACATTTTAAATATGATGGAAGAGTTAAATCAGCCTGTTCTGTGGATGGACATAGACAGCAAATTACACAAAATTTTGGATGCATTTGATTCGTTTGACGAGTCGATTGACATGGTGTTTTCTACCGCAAACGGACAAATTTCAGGAATGAAAGCATCTCCTTTGTATTTTGGAAACACATCTATGTCAAAACAATTTATTGAAGCGTGGATCCAAACAGGAAAAGACATTCTTGAAAATAACAAGGGGGTATTTGATCACGAACCTTTGTTTGCTTTAATTCCCATATTTGTAAATAAAATGAACTTAAGGTTTGTCGGTCCAGAGTATTGTACCTGGCCCGGACACACTAACGAAAATACCCACATTACAATGGGACTCGCTGATGCAGAATCAAAGAAGGAATCTCTTAGAGAACTTGGTATGTCTGAGGAATTAATTGAGTGGCAATCACCGGGGAATTTAACATGAAGTGGCAAATACATGGTATGCCTTTTTCGCCCCATCAGTCTTCTTGTTCCAACAGGAAACCAATGATGTTTTCATGGGAAGATGTCGATGGTGATGTTGAACTTTGGATAGATGATACAATTGAAATAGGATTAACAACAGAAAAAAGAAGAGCAAAGAAATATGCATGGCTGTGTGAATCTCGTTCTATTATTCCATTCTTTTCAAACTTTTATAGTTTAGATGAAAAGGGAAATATGGTAGTAGATGGTATTACTCCAATTCTTCAAGATATAATTGATGAATATGATGGTATATTTACATGCGATAAAGATCTAGTAAAATTACACGACAAGATTCATTTTTGTTTTGCCGGAAGCACTCTTCCTTGGGTTAGTAAAGAAAACTGGGATATGCATCGTAAGAAAGAATTGTGTTCGTTCATTTCATCCAGTAAGAATTTATGTAAAGGACATCAAAAAAGACACGATGTATATGATGTGCTAAAAAACGAATTTGGGGCATCTACCGAAGATAATCACCATCCGCCTGTACATGTATTTGGTTCTATTACTGGTAAAATCTTGGGATACCAACCGGGTTGCCACCTCGCCGGAGGCTCAGAAAAGTGGCACGATAAGTTCGATGCACTACACCGTTTTGTATATTCTATTGTCATAGAGAATGATTTTTACCCGTCATATTTCACAGAAAAATTGACGGATTGTTTTGTCACAGGAACAGTCCCCATATATTGGGGCGCCCCGGACATTGGTGATTATTTTGATACAGGTGGAATGTTTTTAGTCAACAGTGTGGATGAAATAAAAGGCCTTCTTGAGTATTTTCATACAGATATGAATTATAAAAATGAATACATGTCTAGACTATCCCACATTAGAAAGAATTTTCACAAAGTTACATTTATGGAATCTCCAGATGATATGTTATATCGAAAAATAACACAATTGAAAGAAGAAGTACTATGAAATATATCACCTTCACAAACAACGGCTCTATTAGATTGTGTGAAAACTTTTTACTCAGCACCAGATCTGTTGGGATAGAAGAAGATATTGTTGTTTATTGCTTGGATGAAGAATCATATAATAGAGTGAGAGACAACTATAAATGTGAAGTAAAGTTCTTTGATATTGGTGTAGAAAAAACATTTCACGAATACGGAAGAAATCAATTTAGAAGAATAACAGAAGCAAAAGTACAAATAATCCTGAGAGAATTACAGGACGACGATTCGTTGGTTTATACTGATTGTGATGTTGTGTTCCGAGAGGATCCCAGTGAGTTTATATTAGATGTTGATAGAGAAATAAAAGAAAACAACAAAGACATTGACATATATTTTGCATCAGATGAACCGTTTATGCACATATGTACCGGGTTTATGTATTTAAAGAATAGGGAAAATGTTCATGAGTTGTTTAAGAAGTTTTTTGAATTAAGTACATTCTATGGAAGAACTGGGAGTGATTGTATGTATGATCAGGAAATTACAAATCAAATTTTAAAAGAAAACAGTCTTAAGAATAATATAACATGGGCGACTTATCCAACAACTTTTGTTAAAAATGGACACTTGTATTGGAATGAATCACATTCAAGAACAGGAAGCGAAGTGGTAGTTCATGTGAATTTCACAATAGGTGAAGAAAACAAGATAAATAGATTAAGAGAAGCGAACCTTTGGTATATTCAAGAGGAAGTTATAACATGACTAAAATAGCAGCAAAATCATTACACGCACATTATTTGTTTGAAGAGGGGGTTCTTGAATTTGAAGAACCAGTGGAGATCCATGTTTGCAGATTTGGTCCAAATATGCAAAAAATTCATCCGGATACGGTTCCAAGTTACCCAAAATACCAAGTTCATTTTGAAGAACCAGCAGCCTTTAAGGTATATATTAATTCCAATGAGGCATACCATTCTCCAAATAGAGAACATATAGATGCTGTGATTGCAAACCACCAACAGTATGATCTCATATTAACTATTGATAAATCAATAATCAAACAATGTCCAAATGCAATCCTGTTTCCATATGGTTCAACTTGGCTAAACACTGGACACATTGATCATCCAGATGGACTGGGTAAATTCGATGAAGATTATATGAAGGAACTTTGGTCGGATAAAAAGTTTGAGTTGAGTTTTGTTTGTACTAGTCATTACAGAACACTAGATGGTTATGAATTAAGAAAGCATTTATGGATTCATAAAGATTGGTTGAAAATACCATTAAAATTCTATGGCAGTAATAGAATGCCTGTCCCAGATGAAGGTGTAGAATTATTACCAGATGACAACAAGAGAAATCTTTTTCATAGTCAATTTAGTATTGCAATTGAGAATTGCTCTATCGATGATTATTTTACAGAAAAACTAATAGATTGTTTTGTAACAAAAACAGTTCCGGTTTACTTTGGGTGTAAAAACATCGGGGAGTATTTTGATACAAGAGGGATGATCATAATTGAAAATGACGATGTTCATGAACTTATTAAAAAAGTGAACGAACTAACACCAGAAACTTATGATAATATGCTTCCATATATTGAAGAGAATTATAACAGATCCATTGAATACGCTAGGAGTTATGCAGAACGAATTAAAGAGCAAATCGACATAGCGATAGAAAACAAAAAGAAAAACAAAAGTTTATTATCTATTGGTATATTGACACTAGACGACGAAGAGAGAAAGGTTCTACTCAACCGATTGCTTTCATTTTTGAATATGAATATATCTGAAGAGAATCGTTCAAAGATTGAAATTATGGTTAATATAGATGATGGTACAAAGTCTGTAGGACAAAAAAGAAATGAAATAATAGACAGGGCAAAGGGTGATTATGTTTGTTTTATTGATGATGATGATTTAGTCGATGAAGAATATTGCAATTTGATTGTCAAGACAATAGAAGAAAATGATGATTTAGATTGTATTGGATTTGCTGGAATGTACTATGTGGACGGAAATCAAACAATGTTATTCAAACATGCAAACGAATATGGTGGTCACTATAAAGATGGATTCGGTATACAACACAGACCAGTAAATCATTTAAACCCAGTAAGAACAGAGTATGCTAAACAGATACGATTTCCAGAGAAGGATTTTGGAGAAGATAGTGATTATTGTGATAGACTATTAGAATCAGGTTTATTGAAAAATGAAGTTGTAATACAGGACAAGATAATGTATCATTATCTGTGGAGTCAGGAAGGTTCAAGGACACACGCATGAAAAAAATAATCACTTTTAGTCTTTGGGGAGATAACCCCTTTTATACAGTTGGTGCTATTCGTAATGCAGAATTGGCGAAAGAGTTTTACCCAGATTGGATTTGTAGATTTTATATTGGAAATTCAACACCGCAAGATGTCATTGATAAATTAGATTCTTTTGATAATACTGAAATAGTTCTCATGAACACAGATGAAGGTTGGGATGGTATGTTTTGGAGATTTTATCCTGTAACTGATTCTGATGTTGATGTTATGATTTCAAGGGATGTGGATTCTAGGATTACATATAGAGAAGCAGCAGCAGTAAACGAATGGTTAGAGAGTGGAAAGACATTACATATAATGAGAGATCACCCAATGCACACAGAACCTATTATGGGTGGTATGTGGGGCTGTAGAACAAAGGAAATGTTTTCCAGTATCATAAATGCCATTTATAAACCATACCCAGAACTTCCACAACCAAAAGATTTGAAAGGTGTTATTCGTGATTGGTACGGGGTAGAAAAAATTAGAACCAAAAGCGCACCCGGTGATAAGGATTCCATTCCATTAGAAAAGTTTAATCAGCATGGAATTGATCAAAAGTTTCTGAGAGGTATTTTTTATAAAACTACATTTAAGGATGCATGGATACAGGATAGTTTTCCAATGTATAATTGTTTTTCTGGTAGATTTGATTATCAAAGATATCCCGAAATAAAAGAACAAAACACTGGATTCCCAACCATTCGTCGAGGTTGGAATGATTTTGTTGGACAAATATACTTTGAAGATGAAACACCAAACGAAGAATCGGCTTGGTATCTAAAGTCAAGGGACATGTGCATATACATGGACACACCCGACATAAAAGAACGACCTAAAGATCATTATAGTATGGAGGAAGGCCAAAGAGAATGGTGAAAAAGGTAATTAGTTTTAGTCTTTGGGGAGATAATCCCCATTACACAGTTGGTGCAGTTATCAATGCAGACATTGCAAAGGAACAATGGCCTGATTGGGTTTGTCGTTATTATGTTGCACCGACAGTTCCTTCTGCTATAATAGAAGAATTAGAATCAAGAGAAAATACCGAATTGATTTATATGGATGAGGATGAATCGTGGTGCGGAATGTTTTGGAGATTCTTCCCCGCATCGGATACTGATGTTGATGTTGCAATTTTCAGAGATGCAGATTCCAGACTTCATATCAGGGATAAAGCAGCAGTTGATGAATGGATGGAAAGCGACAAAGGTGTCCATATCATGCGAGATAATTGTCAACATGGATGGGTGATATGCGGTGGTTTGTGGGGAATCAAGAAGGGCGTGTTACCAAACTTAAGACACATGATAGAAGACGCAGACTTATTGAAAAAAGATGAATTCAACAAACACGGTGTTGATCAAATTTTCCTGCAATATAACATATATCCACTGATCAAAAGTAATGCGTTCGTTCATGATGATTGGTTTCCTGATGGGTTTGTTGGTGAAGAGAAACATCCATTTCCCATTCCAAGACTACGAGGTGACGGGTGGTGGAAACAAGAGTTCCCAGATTGGCACACAGGAAGAGAAGATGACCCAGATAAATTTTCACATTGGTTTGGAGAAGAAGGACCAGGTCATTGCTTCTTTAAATGTCCTGCGTGTGGAGAATACCACGATAATGATTATCTCGGAAAGGTAACACAAATGACAAAAGAAGAAAAAGAAAAATATGAACATTTATTTGGAGTAAGAGCATGAAAACATTACAACAAATTGGAGAATCGATTCCAGGCGATGGTGATAAACATAAACATCATTTTCAAGGAACTACACATCTTGAAAGATATGAAAATTATTTATCGGAGTTTGTGGAAGACGAATTCAACATCCTTGAAATTGGAGTCAGTGCAGGACACTCATTAAAGGTGTGGGAAGAATATTTTCCAAATGCAACTGTGTATGGTGTAGATGTTCAACCGGCGTCCATGAGACATGAAACAGATAGAATAAAGATTAAAATTGGAAATCAGATCGACAATGAATTTATGAAATCTATCGGGGAAGAGGTAGGAAAATTTAAAGTGATTGTTGATGATGGTTCTCATGTGGGCGAACATATGATACAAACATTGAAAAATATGTGGGAATATCTAGAACCAGGCGGAATCTATATCTTTGAAGATACAGGTACAACAAGAACCGTGAACCCACTTAAACGATGGCCTGGGTATAGAGAGGGTGGGTTCACAGACATACCCGAAGAAGATTATGATGGTGATGATTATGATATTGGAAAGAGTAGACATGTTGTGGATAATTTCATACTAGAAGAACTGAATGCAATGGATGCAAACATATACAATGAGAATAATTTTCACACCACCCTTAAAGATTATCCTGTAGAATTTATACACTTTTACACTTGTTTACAAATTATGAAAAAGGCAGAACAAAAATGAAAATTGATAAAGTAATCTTTTCGACATCAGAAGAGTATAGCGGTTTCTGGAACATACAGTCTCAGATTTATAAAGAAGCACTTGGTATAGAACCAATTTGTCTGTTGTTTGGTAAGAAAGAAAATACCAACATGACAGAGGAATTCGGAACAATCATTGAACGAGAGTTTATCGAAGACTTACCAAAAGTTATTCAAATTACTTGGTCTAAATATGACTTTCCAAAGACAGAACCAGACACAACATGGATGTTGGGTGATATTGATATGGTTCCTCTTCAGAGGTTCTATTTTACTGAGAACATTAAAGATGCACCAGATGATGCATATCTTCATTTGAATTTTGCAGGTATTTCTCTTCCTAGAAGGGGGACATTGGATGCTTTCTTGAAGGAAGGTTCAGAAGCGCACGCAAGATCAAGGGGAAGTTATAACACTGGTGCTGATCTTGCAGGACATTACCATGTGTCTAGGGGGAGCAATTTTGACAAACTGTTCTCACAAGGAAAAACATTTAGAGAGCAAATAGAACACATCACGACAGCCCATCGTTATGGGTTGGGTCCTGCTGGACAAGCACCAAAACCAGAAGGAATTGACGAAATGATGAATGCTGGTAGTTACTATTGGTGTGCAGAAGAAAGTTATTCATCTGAACTAATCTTTGAAGCATTTCAAAAGAAAGATATCAATTTCTATGGTTATTGTTACCATAATTCTATCAATAGGATCGACAGAAGCACATGGAACAACGACATCAAAGATTATGGATATGAACCAGAAAGATTAAAGTCTGGTAAAGAAATTGTAGATATCCACTGTGAACGACCATATGAAAAACAAGAGGATGCATTAAATCGGATTGTAGAGTTGTCTGGCATTTTAACCCCAGTAGAGGCAATTGGTGAATAAAATTATTGCAATTTCTGGAAGTTCTGGAGTGGGTAAAACAACCATCTCCCGATTGATCTCTATTGCATTACCAAACGAAAAGACTTTGGTGTTCAGTGGGGACGATTTACATAGATGGGAAAGGGGCGATAGTAATTGGAACACCCACACCCATCTAGACCCAGAAGCAAACAATCTCTTTTTAGGTTATGAGCATCTTAAAACATTGAAGAGTAACGATAAGGTTGTTCATCATTCATATAATCATGATACTGGTAGATTTGAATCAAGTGTGAATGTATATCCTGCGAAATTTATTGTATATGAAGGACTTCATGCATTATATGATGTTAGAGTTAGGGATATGTCTTGGATTAAAATCTTTGTTGATACGGATGAAGATTTAAAGAAGGAATGGAAAATTGAACGAGACACAAAAAAGAGGGGATATACCAAGGAGCAAGTTGAAGACGTTATTAAACGAAGAAGTGTCGATGAAAGAAAACACATAAACCCTCAAAGAAAACATGCTGATGTTATAATTAAATTTAAGAAGATTGATGGTGAAGTAATATTAACCTACGAATTAGTTAACAACAAAGCAAAAGAATTAATGGGGGTGTTGGATGTTGTATACAAGAAACACTTTTCGTTTATTGATGTTTGTAATTCAATGGCAAATGAATTTGATTTGGTACAGAGCCGTGGTGGAAATGTATCATACAAGATAAACGATAAGTTAGTAATAACCTCATCAGGTTCTCGCATGAAGGAAATCAGCACATTTAGTGGTAATTGTGTTTGTAATACCCATCTTCTTTCTTCCTATTTTGACACAGATGATGTTTATAGAAACAAACTATTCGAGTCCAAACTATTCGAGTCCAATGAAAGACCATCCATGGAAACCGGAATGCATTATAACTTAGAAAGGGATATTATACATACCCACCCAATATACCTCAACACCATATTGTGTTCTAAAGAAGCAGAGTTGGTGATTGGTATTTTGTTCAAAGATTTAGACTACGAATTTGTTTCATATTCAACACCGGGGGTAGATTTATCTAACGCCATAGGAAGTTACAGACAGTCATCTGTTTACTTTTTAGAGAATCATGGCTTGGTTGTTTGTTCTAATGATATCCGAGATGCGTACAAGACAACTAAATATATTAGTGACAAATGTAAAGAATGGTTGATAGGAAATATAACAAATTTCCATTCTTCGTTCTATGATAGTACAGAAAAAACTAATGAATATCTTTTTCCAGACGCAGTTGCATTGAGCGATGAGAATTTAGCGGTGAACAATTACATGATAAAAACAATAAACAATGCCGGATTGACTCCAAAGTTTTTGATGAAAAAGGAAATTGAGAAAATCCAAAACATGGAATCTGAGAAATACAGGAGTCAATTAGTATGAAAATTATAGCACCGATGGCAGGAACCGGACAGAGGTTTGTTGATAAGGGATATACTCAGCCAAAGCCTTTAATTAAGGTAAATGGAAAACGCATCATCGAATATATTGTTGACATGTTTTCACCCGAGGATGAGTTCGTATTTATTTGTAACGAGAAACATCTGAAAAACACTTCTATGAAGTTTGTGTTGCAGGACATATGTGCAAATTCTACTATAGTTTCTATGCCTATGCATAAATATGGCCCTGTATATACAGTACAGGAAGTATATAATCATATTGATGATGACGAAGAAGTAATTGTTACTTACTGCGATAATCCATATATCTGGGACAGAGATGATTTTGCTCATCATGTGAAAGATAAGGAATTAGATGGTTGTATTCTTTCTCATTCTGGGCTACACCCACACACTCTCAATAATACAAAAATGGCATTTATGAAAACACAGGGTGATTTGGTTACAGAAATTAAAGAGAAAGAATGTTACACAGACAATCCGATGAACGAACATGCTTCTACTGGAACATACTATTTCAGGAAAGGTTCCTACATTAAGAAGTATTTTAATGAAGCAATGGAAAAGAATATACAATATAATGGTGAGTATTATGTCACTTTGGTTTATAATTTGTTAATTGAAGATGGACTTAGAGTTGGATATTATGATACACCATTCGCTACAGTGATGGGAACACCAGAGGAAGTTGAAAACATTGAAGCATGGAATTCTATTGTTAACAAAGGACAAGTGAAAAATGAAGATGATCTAATTGCTTGTTACAGATATTGGAAAGCCTATCACGAAACAGGTGTGGTATGAGAGTAATATATGTTGATATTGATGAGACTATTTGTGAGACACCAGATAATCCTAGAGTATATGAAGAATCTAAACCCATTATGGAAAATATAGAGAAGATCAACAAACTCTATGATGAAGGAAATGAAATTATATATTGGACTGCAAGAGGAAGCAGAAGTGGAAAGGATTGGTGGGAACTAACTAAATCACAATTAGAGGAATGGGGCGCAAAACATCATAAATTGAAATGTGATAAGCCTTATTATGATTTGTTCGTAGAAGATAAAAGTATTTTCGTAGAGGATTTGTGATGTTATACATTTCACACAGAGGAAACCTTGAGGGTCTAAATCCCGAAAAGGAAAACAATCCAGAGTACATTGATGAAGCGATATTCAAAGGGTATGATGTGGAGATTGATCTTCGAGTTCAAGATGGCAACTTGTTTCTTGGTCACGACGAACCACAATATCTTATCACATCGTCGTGGTTAACAGAACGAAGAAACAATCTATGGATTCATGTGAAAGATTACGGAGCATTGGTTCGTATTGTGAGAACTGAACTAAAATTCTTTTGTCATGAACAAGATAAATATACATTGACAAGTAATGGTTATATTTGGTCACACGATTTAACAAATAAAATGACAGATAAATGTATTGTTCCTTTGTTGTCTTCTGAATCTGTTGAGGGATACAACCAAAACGGATTTTATGCAGTATGTTCGGATTATATTTACGAATGCGAGGAGAAGTTTAATGTTTGAAAATATAGTTGATTGGATTCGTGAGTATGCAGAGAATCATGGGTTAGAAACTTTAGTAGTTGGTGTTTCAGGTGGTATTGATTCTGCTGTAACTTCTACACTTTGTGCCAGAACAGGGTTGAGGGTTATAGTCCTCAACATGCCCATTCATCAAAATAAAACTTTAGATTCTAGGTCTGATGACCATATTAATTGGCTAAAAGAAAATTTTATAAATGTCGAATCACAAAAAATTGATTTAACAAAAACTTTTGAAACATTTTCTGATTGTTTTAAAGAGAAGGATAAGAATAATCTTTCATTAGCAAATTCCCGCGCAAGAATAAGAATGACAACACTGTATCAAATATCAGGAGCAAATGCGGGTATCGTTGTTGGTACTGGAAATAAGGTTGAAGATTTTGGTGTAGGATTTTTTACAAAGTATGGAGATGGTGGAGTAGATATAAGTCCCATTGCAGATTTGATGAAAACAGAAGTTTCCGAATTGGCAAAAGAACTTGGAATAAAAAAAGAGATTATTGATGCACCACCAACAGACGGACTTTGGGATGATGGAAGAACAGATGAGGATCAACTTGGTGCATCATATAATGAAATAGAAAAAGCAATGATGTATGCGGAGAAAAACGGTTTAGAAGATTTTTACCCAACAGGTGATGAAAAATTTGATTCAACATTAAATATCTATTTCTCTCATAGGAATAGAAATTTACACAAAATGAATCCTATTCCTATGTTTAAAAAGGAAAAGACATGCTCTGTACAGTAATGGTGCCAACTAGAAAAAGAGTAGAACATCTCAATAAGATGTTGTGTACGGTTTTCACTTCAGTTTCTGACCCAAATTGCATTGAGGTTATTATGAGAGTAGACGAAGATGATACTGAAACACAGGATTATCTCAAAGACAAATTGAACGATAATGTTAAAATGATTGTTGGGCCCAGATATAATGGATATGTAGAATTAAACAGATTCTATAATGAAATAGCAGAGCAATCAAAGGGTACTTGGTTGTTTTTGTCTAATGATGATTTATATTTTAATAAAACAGATTGGGATTTGGAATTACAGAAAATAGAAGAAATTCTATTTTTGAATCCAAAAACTATGCTAAATGGAAATTGGTTACCTAGTGAAACCGGCAATACCTTTCCTATAATGCATAAAAGAATTTATGAAGTTCTTGGTCATTTTTGTCCATGCCACCTAAATGATGCTTACACTTCTAAATTAGCAAAATCTGTTAATATGGAACAATACGCTCCATTTATAGAAATCATTCATACCAGAGGCGATTTGAACGAACACAATGATGTTACTGTAAGAGAATCAATGGGCATTCCAAATGGTACATTTGAATCATGTGAAGAAAGAAATTTACCCATTGATATAAAAAAAATATTAAATTCAGATTTAAAAGGATTAGTAAAATGAAAATAGGATTTATGGGATTAGGAAAATTAGGTTTACCTTGCGCCTTGGCAATTGGGGAAAGGGGTCATGAAGTTTATGGTTATGATGTTGACCCCAGTGTAGAAACCATTCTCGAAACAAAGGAACTCCCTTACAGAGAAGAAGGCGCTCCAGAACTTCTACAAAATCACAATATCAATTTTTGTGATATAGAAAATATGGTAAAGAATTCAGATATTATTTTCGTTCCAATTCAAACTCCACATGACCCCTACTTTGAAGGAATTACTAGGCTTCCTGATGAGAGAGTAGATTTCGATTACACTTATCTTAAGTCTGGACTTGAAGCACTATCTGATGAAATCGATAAACAGGGAAACGAGAAGATTGTTATTATCATCTCCACTGTTCTTCCAGGCACTGTTCGCAGAGAAATTAAACCCATTCTTAGCAATTTAATTAAGTTGTGTTATAATCCATTCTTCATTGCGATGGGAACGACTATTAATGATTTTGTAAATCCTGAATTTGTCCTCTTTGGTGTGGATGATAAGGGTGCATATGAAGCCGCAAAAGAATTTTATGCGACAATTCATGATGGACCAGTTTATGAATGTACTATTGAAGAAGCAGAAATGATTAAGGTTTCATACAACACTTATATTACTATGAAGATTAATCTTGCGAATGTTATCATGGAAGCGGCCCACAAGTTAGATAATGTGAATTGTGATAATGTTATGCGTGGTATGTTCCTTGCTAATGAAAGACTTATTAGTACCAAGTATCTTCTTGGAGGAATGGGAGATGGTGGTGGATGTCATCCAAGAGATAATATCGCGTTGTCATGGATGGCACAAGAATTAGATTTGAGTTACGATTGGTATGAAAATTTGATGATTTGTAGAGAACATCAAACAGAATGGCTAGCAGACTTAATTTTAGAAAAAGTTGAAGAGACTGGTATGAATCCAATTATTCTCGGAAAGTGTTTCAAGAAAGAAACAAACCTCACTGTGGGAAGTCCTGCTATTCTTCTTAAGAATATTCTATTAGAATCTATCAATTCGGTTGAAGTGTTTGATCCGTGGATTGATGAGGGTGAAGCACCTTTGGAAAATAGAGCGGTGTTTTTCATCGGGACAAATCATGACAAATTCTTAGAATATAAATTCCCAGAGGGTTCTATTGTAATTGACCCTTGGAGAATGATGCCAGAACAAGATGGTGTGGAGTATGTTTATGTTGGAGATAGCACAACAAAAAAATATGTTAAGGCCTGAACCATCCTATCCTGTATATCCTCCATATCATAGAGGATTGTATTTGGAAGAACATTTCTTTGATTTTTATCAAAGGAATATTGATCGTTTCAATAAACTAAAACGAAATTATATCCCTATTTTTTGGACGAATTGTTATGTGAATGGAGTTCAGGAAGGTTGGGGTGAAAAAGTTTCCATGATGGACATACAAAGAGAAATCAATAAACTGCCTATCAACGATTCTTACTTTACAATCTGTCAGCATGATGATGCACCAATGAATCCGCTCCCACAAGATACAGTTGTTTTTTCTGCTGGAGGAAACGTTACAGGGAGTATGGTAGTTCCAATTCCTTTAATTTGCGGCCCCTTGGCGAAATTAGACAAGAGAGATAATAAGTATCTTGCATCTTTTGTTGGTTCTACCACACACAATATCCGAAACAAAATGATAGAAGCAATACAAGATAGGGATGATATCTATCTTCACACCAAGGGGTGGGAACAGAATATCCATATAGATCAATTCACAGATTTCATAAATTCATCACTGGAGAGCAAATTTGTTCTTTGTCCTAGAGGATACGGAGCATCTAGTTTTAGATTATATGAAGCAATGCAGTTGGGAGCAGTTCCCGTTTACATCAGTGATAGATTTTGGCTCCCATGGGACTATGAATTAAACTGGAATGAGTTTTGTGTGTTAATACCAGAAGATCGCATTGAAAACATTCACGACATATTAGAGTCTATAGATGATGAAACATATAAGAGGATGCAAGACAAGATCAAGGAAGTTTATATTAAATACTTCACATTGGAGGGGATGTGTGATACAATATTGCAATTACTGGAGAACGAAAAATGAAATGTTTAGTCACAGGCGGCGCGGGTTTTATTGGAAGCAATTTGGTAGATATGCTCATACAAGAAGGGAATGATGTAACATGTTTAGACATCAATGCTGACGGTTATTGGAATTCAGAAGCAGATAATCATGTCGGTGATGTATGCAACGAAGATATTGTCAATAGACTAACGCAAGGTGTTGATTGGGTGTTTCATTTAGCAGCAGATGTGATGATACAGGAAACAATACAGAACCCAATACACTGTTACCACAATAATGTTGTAGGAACGGCAACTGTGTTGCAGTCTGTCAGGGAGAATAAGGTAAAGAGATTTGTAATGTCATCAACGTCTGCCATATACAAGCCAAGTAATGTAGCACAAATGGAGGGTTCACCCGAGGATCCATGTTTGAATCCATATGCATCTTCTAAAAAGTGCGGAGAGGATATGTGTCGAGTTTATTCCAATCTATACGGAACACATACGACAATTCTTAGGTATTTTAATGTGTATGGTGACCGTCAGCATTCGTATGGACAATATGCTCCTGTTTTGGGTATATTCATGAAACAAAGAAACGAAGACACACCGCTCACTATTACAGGAGATGGAAAACAGAGGAGGGACTTTATTAATGTGAAGGATGTTGCGAGAGCAAACATAGCAGCAGCACAGAGTAACATGGAATCTGGAAGAATATACAACGTAGGTAGCGGTGTCAATTACTCAGTCCAAGAGATAGCAGATATGATCCATCCGAATCAGACATATATAGATAAGAGGTTAGGTGAAGTTCAATACACAAAGGCGGACATTTCTACCACTGAATGCTCGTTGAATTGGAAACCAACTATTCGGTTGGATCACTGGTTACAGAACGAATTGGAAACTACTACATTATGAATAATAAAACACCAAAAGATAAAACAATCACACTTTGTATGATTGTAAAGAATGAAACACACATCATCAAGGAATGTCTTCAGTCAATGCTTCCATACATTGATCGTTATGATATTACCGATACAGGTTCTACTGATGGAACTCCAGAACTCATTAAAGAGTTTATGGATGAACATGATATTCCCGGTGAAGTATATCTTTCTGATTGGAAAGGTTTCGGTGATCATGGTGGTAAAATAGGAAGCAGAACTGAATCTCTACGAAACTGCGATGGTAAAGCCGATTATGCATGGGTGATAGATGCAGATGACTTTGTTGATGGAGAATTTGAGTTTCCAGAAAACATGAATGGTGATGCATATAGTCTTCGTATAGGTAGAGAAGATTTTATCTGGTGGAGGAGTCAAATTTTCAAGACCGGGATTGATTGGGTATACGTTGGTGTTCTCCATGAGTATGCAGAATGCAGGGGTAAAACCCCACCAAATATAGTTCGACACCATCAAGGAAATTATAGAATCAATGCGAGAACCTTGGGTGCAAGAAATGTCGGCATAGATACCGTTGAAAAATATACTAGAGATGCAGAGGAACTATCAAAGGCTATAATAGAAGAACCAGAGAATTCTCGATATCAGTTTTATCTTGCTCAGTCTTATTTTGATTCTCAACAATTTGAGAAATCATTAGAAGCATATCTTAAACGAGCCGAAATGGGTGGTTGGGAAGAGGAAGTTTTCTATTCCCTCTATCGTGCAGCAATGATTAAAGCAATTTTGAATTATTCGTGGCCCGAAATACAACAAGCGTTTTTAGATTCATATGATTCTCGTCCTTCTAGAGCAGAACCCCTTTATCAGATTGCAAGGTTGTATAGGCAGGTGCATAATAAACCAAAACTTGCATATATTTTTGCACGAATGGCTCTAGAGATTCCATATCCAGCGGATGATATTCTTTTTATTCATGATGATGTGTATAAGTTCCAGATATTAGATGAGATTGGTGCTTCTGCTTTCTATGCAGGTAAACCCCATGTTGGTTATCACGCTTGTCAGAGATTGGTAAACGAAGGTTTGGTTTCTGATGCACAAAAGGAAAGGGTGATGGAGAATCTAAAATCATATGAGAAAGTGATGCAGCAGATACATGCTCAAGAAGCACAATTTAAGATAAACGAACAGATGCAAGAAATGGAAAAAAAGAGGCAGAATAAGTTAGAAAAGAAAAATACACCAAAGAAAAGCACAAAATCAAATCAAAATAATAATGCAAAAAAGAGAAGGTCGAAAAGTAAACGACAGAATTAATGAAGCATATATATTTGTATTAGAAACTTTGGAGCATTTTTATGTCAGCAAGATATGATATCACTGCAAATCAGGGCGAAACTTTAAACTTACATATCCTTTACACCGATGTAAATGATACAGCGATAGATCTGTCCTCTTATATCGCAGAGATGAAAGTAAAAAGAACGTTTTTAGGTGATAACAACGTACTCCATCTTCATAGTGGTACTACTATAGGAATCACTTCTGGTATAACTGGTTCTACAGGAGGTATTACTGGGGGGGTATTCTTGAACAGAAATGCCGGAAACAGTGGAAGTCAGACTGGTGGAATTTTAATCATTGCAGGTTCCACCGCTACTTCATTTTTCCCCAATGGTAAACATTCATACGATCTTGAGTTGAAATACACTCCAAGTGGTTCCACTACTAGATTAATCGAAGGACGTTTTGATGTTCCCGGTGAGGTAACACGATGAAAATTAAAATCACAAACAGACAAATAAAGAAAAAATCCACTAAGGTTGTCACTGCGAAACATTCTGATGCAATTAGTTATAGGGTATTTTCTATAACTCTGAAACAGGAAGATAAGTCTCAGACAATCTTTATATGAGGTTTATTGTATGAAAGATTTAAAGGGTTTTAGTCAATTTCATAATAAAAAAAAGGAAGGTTTGGGAGAATCTTCTTCTCATAGCATATTATCTGAAGAGCAAAAGAAAGAAGTATTCAAGAGAAGGGAATTCATCACAGAATCAACCTCTCCCGTTATGGAAGAAACTACATTTTCCAGTATGAGATTTCCCGGACCAAAGGGGGATAGGGGTGAAAGTGGAATTCCCGGTGTTCCTGGCAGACAGGGAATAGACGGAATACAAGGGGAACGGGGAACACAAGGAGAAGAAGGTCCACAAGGCATTCAAGGAGAGCAAGGTGTTCAAGGAGAAGAAGGTCCACAAGGCATTCAAGGAGAGCAAGGCCCAGAGGGCTCACAGGGCTTAGGAGGACTTCAAGGACCACAGGGGGAGCAGGGTGATCAAGGAGAAAAAGGTTCACAGGGGGAGCAGGGTGTTCAAGGAGAAAAAGGCTCACAGGGGGAGCAGGGTGTTCTGGGAGAACAAGGACCAGAAGGAAAGAAGGGAAAGCAAGGAACAAAAGGACTCAAGGGAGAGAAGGGCCCAAAGGGAATAAAGGGAGATAGAGGTATTCCCGGTAAGGTCGGACCACCCGGAATCGTGGGTAAAGATGGAAAAGATGGTGAAGATGGCCAAGCGGGAGAGATTGGTGACGACGGAATTGTAGTTGCACAATTTCCATTAAAATATGATAAAGACAGAAAGAAAATAAGTGTAGACACAAAGGTTCTACAGAAAATGCTTAGTGTTTCTCCAGCACAAGCACAAAATATAGATTGGGTTGCACTTGCAGGTGGTGGTGCTGTTGGTGTACGAGATAGAACTGAATCTAATGATATTTACTTATTGAAATCGGTTTCAGACCTAATCTTTAAAGGTAGTGGGGTTGCCTTAGAAAGAAAAGGAAAAGATATAGAATTAACATTCACGGATACAGGAACATATAATGAATCTACTACTCCACCATCAAGCCCATCTGATGGTGATAGATGGCACGAAACAGACTCAGGGAAATTATTTACATATTCTAATGCTCAATCTGCATGGATAGAATTTTGATAAATAGTATAAAGGATTCAACACATGGCAGTTAATTTTCCACCATCACCATCAGTAAATGATACCTACAGTTATTTAACTAACACATGGAAGTGGAATGGTGCTGCATGGGAAAGAAGTGCTGCTACTGAAACTGGTAATGTAGAGGGAAACACCGGCGAGATTGCATATTATTATGAAAAAGGTTCCAACATTCAGGGTGCTACTGCCTTTTTCTATGCTGGAGATAAAATTGGAATTGGAACTTCTGGTCCAACAGAGACTTTAGATGTTCGTGGTGGGATTACTGCATCTGGTATAATTTATGCTGCCGGCGGAATAACAAGTGGTGATGACATAACTGTAGGTAATACAATTATAGAAACTGGTGGCGTCTTTAAGTCTGCGAGTGGTATTAGTCTCAAAACTGATGGTAATATAACAGGAGTGATTGATGGTAACACAGAATTATTCATGTCTGGAGCAGAGTCAATATTCAATTATGATACTTCTTCTGGTCATATTTTTAGAATAAGAGGTCCTTCCGGCTTACATCCTATTTTTGCAAATGATTCTGGTGTTGGAATCAATGTCGATAGCAACGGCCCCCAAGAACTTTTCCATGTTGCAGGAGGAATGTCTGCTGGTGGTGCAACATTTGATGAAGTAACTGTTCATGGTGGGATCACTGCTTCTGGTGCATTATATGCTGCTCAAGGAATAACCAGTGGTGGTAACATCGTGTTACAAAATAATGATTACATCAGTAA
>Ga0080013_1000812_pt1 | contig 43023 bp, 66 predicted proteins | sample ETNvirenome_6_85_FD_69236 | JGI IMG/M metagenome (GOLD analysis project Ga0080013, IMG submission 69236) | Marine viral communities from the Pacific Ocean - ETNP_6_85 (SPADES assembly) (version 2) | ecosystem: Environmental > Aquatic > Marine > Oceanic | place: Pacific Ocean | collected 2013-06-19 | reverse complement strand
TCATCGAGGTAAGGGTTGAGGCCGGGGTCATCCTCTACCAAATCAACGACTTTATCCACAGCAAAATCAATGAAGCCAACCTCATTTAGACCGGCCATTAACATAGCAAGAATTGACCCTATAGTAATAAGGAGAGTCCTCAACTCTTGAAATCGAGCATTCAACTCCTCAATTATGTTCTCTTCCTCATCGCTATCGCTCATACTATATTAATTTCCCGAGTGACTTATGGTTATTCCCAGTATGACGAATATGTAGCATAAAACAATTGTTGGTGTTTTTACACTATTTAGCAGGTCCGGGCTGTGACTTTTCTCTTGGTAACTCTTCTTTCGGCATTACCGGATTATTTTCTTTCCTTTCGTCGCCATCAGTCTCAAGCGGTAGGTTTAGCATATCTAAGGCTTGATTTAGTGTTATGATGCCACTATCCCAACCCATACTAACTCTTTGCATCACGTTTAGGGGGGTTTCGCTATCCATAGCGTCAAATCGTATTGTGGGTAAATCAATCCGTCTGTGTTCTATCCCCAAGAGGTCAAGGTGTGTGTGGAAGAGGGCATAACAAGCACTAGCAAGGATGCTGTGCATTCGGCTAATCGCTTGGACGGCCCACAAGTTCGCGTTGAAAGTCGCGGCAAAGGTACTTCCCCTCTCCTGCCCTGCGGCCACACGCGGTACTTGTAGTACGGCGGCTATATCCGCGTTAATGGCATCTAAGAAGCCACCACTATCAGGGAGGCTGTTTTCCAAGTCAACGTGGTGCAAATTGACATAGTGGGGTAGTACAGGGATTTGGTCGCCTCTTAGCCCCTCAAAGAGTGTGATTACCTCATCCATAATATGAGTGAGTCGTTCTGCTTGTTCTGCCGGGTCTTGAATATGCTCAATGGCTTCTTTATCAATTGTGATATATTGTTTCGTCATTGAGTCCTCTAACGATAGGCGATTGTTCATGCTGTTATACTTCATGCGTATGGCTTGTTTGAGCGCGGAGAATCGTGAGGCACCCCAAATACCATAGGTCTTTCTGCCACGATTGTCCACGAACCAGTTTGAACGGTAGTCAATCTTGATGTGTAGTATTTCTTCAGCAGGTATTTCACGCGCATTAAGTTTCATCTCGCGTAGTATATAGAGACTCGCACGAATGATGGGGTTATCCTCACTGGCGTCGAACACACTATCAATGCCTCCGCGCTCGTCCACAATCGTAATTTGCTTCACTGGTAGGCTTTGTAGGTCTGTGATGCCCACACCCTGCTTCCCTACAATCTTGTTAATGTCGTTTCCGTACACCATCATGTTTCGCATCGAGTTAATGAGTATGTCATCAAAATCAAGTCTTTCTTCCACAAGTTCCCTAATAGCATCACGAATAATCGAGTTCTTTCCTTTGTCGTAGTTAATCTCGTAATTATTGGCTGTCAGCGACACGGCGCGAACAGCCCCGTTAAGTTCGGGGTCAAGTTTAAGCATGAGGTCGTACATATCAAACTCGTTGTCGTAACTGCTATCTTTTTGTAGTCTTTCTGTATCTCGCATTATATCGGGTATGCCGGCGACTGCCCTCAAACCCTCTTTCTTTGTGCCCATTCTAACTAAATTTGGCTGTTCACTCGCCGTTTCCTTCCAAAATTGATACCACTTACGCTCTACCATGTAATTAACTAATATTCGAGTGTTTCTTAAGCATTTGCCCAATTATTTCTGTTTTTTCAGATATTTACTGAAAAAATAAAATGTTGTACTGCACTAACATTCCGTAATTCTTTTTTTCCTTCTATAGTATTTGACACTTATACTACTACTAACTCTATAGTAACACTATTACAGTAGTGAAGGGGCGCCGACTACCTAAATGTCTTTGAAGAAATAAAAGAATTGAGTAATAGCCTCGCAGTTGCCTTGTTAATTCTTTTGGTCAACAGGAAAAATAACGAAAACAATTCTGCTCACCGGCAACCTTATTAATCATTTAAACGTCGTTTGGAGTAATGTCGGATAAGGGACACTTCTCCGGGCGCGTCAAAATGAAGGGCGGTCAGGAGTTAATTACTAAGTATGCTTATGAGCGAGAGTTTAAGAGCGAAAGTGAGTTTGCTCGCTTTTTGCATGAGTTGGAACCCACACGAAGTGTTCATGGGTGGCGTGGTGCTATCCTTCGGTGGAAGAAGGCTGGCAACCATATTACCTATACTGTATGGAACGGGCGTAAGAAGAATCCTTCATATATGAAGAGTGTTCCTAGTGAGTTTAAGCAAAACTATAAGGTTGATGTTCCCCCAATTATGAAATCCTATTATGATAAAGAGGCTGACCTTTATCTAACTTTTATGGAGCAACCTAATAGCATGATTGCTATTAAAGGTGACAAACATCGTGAAATGAAAAAGGAGTATTCCGATAGCGGCTCTAGGCTAACTGTTGAACAAATGTCAATCAGATTCGAGTTTCCCATCCTTTGGATGCGGGATTACATTCGGGCGCACCAATGGAAGCACCCGATGAGTCCACATACCGATGAAATCCTTCTTGAAAAGACTGAAGAAGAACTTGTCATTGATTATCTTGAAGTCAAGCGTAACGCTGTTCTCCAAAAGTCTAAAAGGGCACATTTTGCTAGTATGGCTAAAGATGCTAATAAATGGCGCCATCTTGATGACACTTTCTATAAAGAGTTCAAAGACGCTCTTAACAAAACTAATATGGCACCAAAGAAGGTTAAACCTATTAAAATGGATGAGGCAAGTCCCTATGCCATTGTAATTTCCCCTACCGACCTTCATTTTGGCTCAGGTAGTTGGATTGACGAAACTGGTAATAAATATGATACTGAAATGGCTAGTGAAAGGGTACTTGAGCGAACCGAAAACTTAATTCAGCGTATGCCGGGTCGTCCTGAGCAAATTTTCCTTGCTACGGGTAGTGATTGGTTTCATGTTGATAATGAAGAAGGAACGACGACGAAGGGTACACCACAAGATATGTCAGTAAGCCCCACTCAAATTTTCATGGATGGGTGCGCTCTTGCGAGGGAGCATATTGAATTATTGAGGGGTGTATGTCCAATTGAAATATTCTTTATGCGTGGTAATCACGATAGACACCTTTCTCTAGCCTTGATGATGTATTTGGGTGCTGTATATGAAAATGTTGATGATGTAGTAGTTAAGTTAGACCCTAAGTTGCGTCAATATGCTGTTTGGGGTAATAACCTCATTGGCTTTACGCATGGTGATGGTGTTAAGGGAATGGATTTGCCGGGACTTATGGCTAAGGAAGAGTGGAAGAATTGGGGTAATTGCCAACACAAGATTTGGTTTCATGGGCACTTACACCACCAACAAGTAATTGAGAAGGGTGGTGCTATGGTGATACAATTACCTAGTTTGGCTGGAAATGACCGTTGGCATTATAGAAAGGGTTATATTTTGGCTCGTCCGGGTATTTCTGCTCATCTTCTTGATAAAGAATTGGGAGTTGTAGGAAATCTCTTTGCTCCGGTGATTGATAATGCCTAATTTTAATGTTGATTTCTCTATGGAGAGGTCTAGGACCGATGTTTCCTATTTTTACCGTTGGCTTGGTTATACTTGGGGCGACCATATAGGCGAATGGATGAAAATGTACGGAGAGCGTGGTGATGCTCAAGTCCATCGTGTTTGTGTGATTGCTCCCCGCGACCATAGTAAAAGCACTACTCTCAGGGTAAAACTATTGCATAGTGCCCTATTTGAGAAATGGCGAAACAAACCCTTTACCTGTTGGTTGTTCTCAGCGAGCAAAGACTTGGCGATGCGGCGTCTTGAGGAGATTAGGGAAGATATGAAGCAACATCCCCAACTTAGTAGGTATCTTCACAAGAAACGGGGTAATAAGTTGGAGTTGCACTTTACGAACGGTGCTTGGATAAGGGCTACAAGCGTTGGGGCCGCTATTCGTGGCGAGCATCCCGCGTGTATCGCTATGGATGACGTATTGGATGATATGGGCGATATGGACTGGACTAACATCCGTCATTGGTTTAGGAAGAAGATTACGCCTATGTTGAGTCCCGGTACTTCGATTTACGTTGTTGGTACGCCGATGAGTATGGTTGACCTTTATCATACTGAGATGATTGAGAATGAAACGTGGAGACATGGTATTTGGTCTAGCATTCCCAATTGGGATGAATGGAAGTCTGACCCGGATGGGGTTGCACCAAAGGAGTTGTGGCCGGAGTTTAGACCACTTAGTTTTCTCCTAGAACAAAAGGCGGCTATGGGAGAATTGTCATTTATTCAAGAATACCTGTGTAGGGTCATAGATGATGAGGCGGCTGTCTATCCTAGAAATTTAACAAGAAAAAATCTCAATATGGATGCTGTTTTGGAACAAGAACGGTTTGGTCAGGGTAAATATTCTATTGGGTTTGACCCTGCACACGGTTTGGGGCAAGATTATAGTGTAATGGTCTGTTTGAAGCAGGATAGTGATGGTTATATCCACCTAGTGAATATTTGGAGGCGTAATGACTTCCCCCCGGATAAACAGGCCGATATGATGATTGAGTGGAGCAAGCGGTATGGTACTCCCGCATTTGCGGTTGAGGCTGTTGGGTTTCAGCAGTTGTATGAGAGTTTGATTGCTCAAAAGGGCGGTGTGATAGATTATCGGGAGAGCAAGGTTAGCAATCGGACGGTGAAGCAGGGGTTATTGAACCGGATGAGAGTTTGGTTCGAGCGCGAGTTAGTATGCTTCCCCTATGGAGATGACCATACTAGAAAGATTGTTAATATTCTCCTTGAAGAGTTGGAGACTCATGCGTGGCGTGATGGATTGATTGAGGATTTGGGTCGGCACAACGACTGTGCAATGGCGCTGGCTCATGCTATAGACCAATTCACTTATAAGTCACCAAACTTTCCCGTAGTTATGGGAACCATGAAGAAGGGTGAGTGGACGGGTGGCGCGACAAGCGCCCCTCAAAGAGAGAAGTCGAGTAGTCTCGGCGGTAGAGTGATACGAAGGTGAGTGAGTGGCAGGAAAAAAACCAAAGAATAGACGCATAGGGTATCGGCGCACTAAGTTCAAGGTGCAAAATCCTGAAATACGAAGGCACGGACCAAAACCAAAGCGTCAGGTTTATGCCGAGGCGATTGAAGGTGTATTGAACGGGTGGTGGGGCGACCAATGGCTTACCAGTAGTGAAATTGCGTATATGGCAAATAAAACGATTAGTAATCATTGGACGCAGTTGAATGCGTTTAGCGTGGGTGCTATCATGCGGAAGTACGAGAAAAGCGGCCATGTCAACAGTCAGAAGAAGGGCCAAACTGCGACTAAAAAGTGGAAGCGAATTGAAAAAATTTAATAAAAATCTCGCGTGGTGGTTGGCGGTGTTGCGTCGCCCATAGACGGCCTTTTTGGCGCGTCTCAAATTCAAAAGCGGATGATGGTTTGCCTATATACCCTTCGATGATGCACGAAGGAGCATATCGTCCTGTTCTTTATATGTGAACTCGTCTAGGGCTGCTCATGGAGCCAGCCCCCATACCCACGCGAACAACGACGATAACCTGCGCCACACTAGGTTGCAAAAATACACTAAGTGTAACCGGCAACATCTGGTGCAACTTTTGGCATTGCCCCGAGTGCCTAGAGGAGACGCTAGCCCTTCTCCAAAACCGGGAGGTGATGTTTAGATGATACCTAGTGTAATAAATGCACTAACTGAGCGTATGCACATGGGGGGATTCACACTTAGTGCATATCTCACACCTAGTGGTGATGTGGAAGTGGAGTCGTTCATAGACGTAGGGAGCGTAGAGAGTGAGACGAGTAGGTACTCAGTCGGTCGCGCTCAAGGGGATTATGCCCCATGCCTAGAGGGTACGGTACCCGATGCCTTCACAATAGAGGACTGCATAAGGGGATGCCTTCTATACGAAAACGAGGGTCACGATTGGGCTGATGGGGGGGCCGTTTATGTGGGTGGCTGGGTGCGTGACGTTCCACCCCACGGAGTCCAACAATGGGTATTCGACCCGGTGTACCTATGTGAAACCCTTGATGAAGCCCTATACTATGGAACTTTGTATAACCAAGATGAGGTGTTCGACTTGTATAGAGGGGTACCTATCCCGGTACCGATGGCAGCGAGGGTGTTGATGCACACATGGGAACTTGTGTTGGGGTGCATGAATAGGGGGGATTATTCATGAGCCTAGAGGTGGCCGGTTTGGGGGCTGTATGGATGGCCGTAGCGAAAACCAATCGTGGACGCTATGCGAATAGTCGTGATGGCCCGATTCTAGTAAGGGCACACTATGACGGCCCGATTTCCATTCCTATCAAGGAGTTCCGTGATTGGGAGAACATCATCCACAACCCCGACTATCACCCCGAAGGCGACCACTCGTTGAAGGCGCATATCGTGGACGCTATGCGGCTCGCATGGTCGGACTTCAAGCATAACGAAGCCTTACCCCTCTTGGCTGATGCAATCATGTTCCACGACATAGGTAAGCCAGCAACCATGAAGCCCAATCCCAAGACCGGCTTCAACTCCTACATCATGCATGAGAAGGTTGGGGCTGAGATATTCCGCAAGGACTACTCCATGCACTATACCGAGGAGGAGGCCGATGATATGGAATGGGTCATCAGGCAGCACATGAATTGGTGGGTTGTCGCAAAGTACGGAAAATCAATGGCGCTGTTAAATCATCGGGCTTTTCCCCTATTATGCCAATTGGCTCGATGCGATAAGTCTGGATTGGATGATAGCGTTTGGGAGGAGCGAATGAGGTGGTGGGATGCTAGGGTTTAATAGGGACCACTCCTATTTTCCCCCCGTAGGGTATAGCGAAATTCTACGCGACAGGAGAGCAAGTTGGGCGCAGTAGCCAACAACAGAACGATTTTAGAAAATGGAGGTAAAAGCATGGACACGACAATTTGGTCGCATGACACCCCCAAAGAGGTTATGTTGGAAGTTATCACCGACATGAAAGGCTCGGCTAAAATCTGGACAGTAAGTCAGGGTGGCGACTACATCACCCTTGAACCACGGACCCACATCGGGAACCTACAATTGGTTTTCGCTACGGCTCATGTGGGCGGCTGGGTACGAGAGGGCGAGGAGCGCCTTACTACCGAGGACTTCGACCAGATTGCAGCGAGGCTTAAGGCTTCTAGGGGCTGGAAGGCGACTAAGTGCGACCGGTAGCCGTGAGGCTACCTTACCGGAATCACATAACCGGCTCGGGGGGTTAACTCCCCGAGTCGGCCCAAGGGGGAGCGACATGGGGGCGCACTCCCCTTTATTTTTTTATCAACCCCCCCCAAAAGGAGAGAGAGAACAATGGGCGCGATTTTTGCGGTAAGTGAGAGAGAGAACACTTAGTGTATTTTTTACACCTAGTGCATTTTTTATCCCCGAAGGGCATTTAACGTAATTTAGTGTATTTTTTACACTAGGTGTGGCTGGCTACACCACTTGATGTTTAATATGGCGCCGCTTTTTTTCGTACTGGTGTGTTTTTTACACCTAGTGTGTTTTTTACACCTAGTTTATTAATCCGCGCTAGGTGTGTTTTTTACACTAGGTGTAGTGAATTACACTAATTTTATAATCTGCGCTAGGTGTGTTTTTTATCCGCGCTAGGTGTGTTTTTTACACTAAGTGTAGTGAACTACACCGACTTTCGTTTTATTACCGTCGCAGTACAGCGTTGTTACTTAGTGTATTTTTTACACTAGGTGTGCGCACGGTTACTGCCTACTATATATGCAACTACGCACAGGGTCATTTACAGGAAGGGGGCCGAACCCCCCAACGAATGCAAGCAAATTTAGGAGGAAAATAAATGAATACCTATATGAGCATACACCAAGTGGTCGCTATAAACAGCGACCAATATGTGCAGGACGGCACCGGTACAACTGTGATGAAACTAGACATCATAGATGAGCAGGGGTACACCGTTCACCTGACCATATTCGGACCACATGGTGTAGGCGACTTCATTGCCATCCGCGAGGAGTGATTCTCGCTACTGATTAACGTAAAGCCGCAGGGGGGGTGACTCCCCTGTGGCCCAAGGGGGGGGGAGCAACATGGGGGGCACCTCCCTTTTTTTATTTTTTGTTACCCCCCCTACCGAGAGAGAGAGAGAGAGAGAGAGAAAGCCCGCAGGGCGAAACCCTTATAGGCTGTCAAGTGCTAAACTCTATGACTCCCCTCCCCCCTCGGCGCGAAATTGCACTAAGTGAGAGAGAGAACACCGAGTGTATTTTTTGCACCTAGTGTGACTAGCAACACCTAATTGTGGGGTGTATTTTTTACACCTAGTGTAACTACTAACACCGAATTGTGGGGTGTATTTTTTACACCGAATTGTGGGGTGTATTTTTTACACTTAGTGTAAAGAGGATGCATCCTCCGGGGATTTCTCCCCGAAGGTTGCGTAGTCGCCCCGGCTTTATGGAGTAGGGGGATTCTCCGAACAATGACAATCAGGGTTTGGTGAGGCAGTCTCGCATCTCATCCACGTTGAAGCCCATCTTCTCCACAGCATCCATCACCTCAGTCGCTAGGCTGAAGCAGCCATCATAGTCGTCCAACTCCTTATCCTCGTTGAACCATAGGCCGCCCTCACAGTACCATCTTTCATCGTCCGAGTACCACTCGAACGAGCCGTAGTAGTAGGGCTTGCATGAGTAGCCGTTCCTCATCGTGAAAGCCTCGTCGTTTACTCCTACATTGAAGGTCAACTTCACTCCGTCCTCTTGGTCAACTATGCCGAATGAGTTTTGTGAATACACCCCTCCGACCGTGTGGAAGGTCGTCTTCTGTCCTGTTTCCGTCGTTATTATGTCAATCATTTTCCGTTTCACCTCCTTTTTAATCCGGTTTTCGGTCTAGGGCTTGGCCGGGTCTTTTGCCCCTTCTATGATACGATGAACTTGCTGTTTGCACTTATAGTTGCCGGTTTCGTGCATCTGATGCATCCCCTACCCGTAGGGCGAAAGCACTATAAGCCCGCATCTCATCTACTATGGGTACCCGACAATCCCCCCCCCCTCCGGCCCCAAAGGGGGAGAGAGAGAGAGAGAGAAACTAGGTATATATACCTGCCGCCTCCCTGCATCACGAAGGTATATATACTAGGTTGTGTTGCCTACGGGGGGCCGGCGACCCCTCGCAGGTTGCGTGAATCCGACACCTAGTGCATTTTTCGCACCTAGTGTGTGAAGCGAGTGTATGCCTCGAAGCAGGGCCGGCAGAACAGCAGGTCGGCGGGCGGGCTAACCGCCCCCCCATGCAGGTTCCATGTCGGTCGCAGTCCGTCGTGCGGGCGGCCACAGCCATCCGCGCACGGCTTCGCCTTCGGGTGCAGGGCACATCCCTGCTCCCGGTACTTTGGCTTCGCATTGCACACACACACCTTCGACAAGTCAACGGTAATGTGTTTCATGTTTTTCCTCCATTTGACTGTAGGGGAACCTAGTATATAGTCTTTGGGTACGCCGGAATGACTATAAGCCCGCAGCCCATCTAGTATGGACACCGGGGGCGGAGCCGGAATGACTATAAGGGGCCAGCCCTGTCGTCTGTTTTACGGCGCGGGGGCGCGAGCGGGGCGGCCCCCCCTTTGGCGGTATCTGAGAGAGAGAGAGAGAGAGAAACTACTATAAGGGGCCGAATCACTCCTCACCCCCGAACCGCCCCTTCTTGTGGGCGGGGCAGTCGTCGCCTTGAATACCCCTTGATTTTTTGTATTCCGACGCAATATCGCACCAGCATGGTTTGGTTAGCAATCCGATGTGCTTCTCATGTCTGATAATGGTCATCGGGCATCACCTCCGACGCGCTCGTAGCGGGACGCACCGTTGGTGAAGCCTCGGAAGGCCCACATCGGGGAAGCGGGGAAGCCCCACTCGTTCAACTCAGTCTTGGGTATTTCGTCTATGGTTACTGTTTTCGCCATGATACCCTTAGCAGTCGGTAGTATATAGTCTTTGGGTAGGTCGGAATGACTATAAGCGTTCAGCCCATAGGTACATGGGCGCGGGGGGGCGGCACCCGCAGGGCGGAACCATTATATACCGTCAGCCCTAAGTTCAACATAGCCGGGCGCGGCTCACGCACCTAGTGCATTATGCACACTTAATGCTATGGGCGGCGGGTATATAGTCTTTTCCTGTCCCTGCATCAAGGCTGCTTCAGGGTGGGAGGGTGGGGGGAGAGAGAGAGAGAGTGGTGTACTTTCTGCACTAGGTGTGCGTGGGCACACTAGGTGCGCCACCCCACGGCTGCATGGGCTGCTCGGATGAAGCAAGCCCTGCACCCCCGGCTGCGTGCGGTGGTGTAGTTTCCACACCCGGTGTTGATGCACACACGCGGTGTGCAATCTGCATTCAGTGTTTCGCCCTCGGCGGTTGGTAGGTCGTGTGTCTCGGCCATGACACCACTAGGGGAACCACCCTTATAGTCTTTGTGTTGGCGGTGCATTTTCTACACTTGGTGCATTTCTCACACCACTTCTACCCCCCCCCAAAGGGGGAGAGAGAGAGAGAAAGAGTGTAGATTCTACACTAGGTATCTTTTCCACACCCCCCGCTTTCAACACTTCCGCTTCCGGCTCATCTGTCCTTTGCGGCATCCTTCTTCGGGGGGTAGGCGTGGAGGTCGAATCGCCGCCTTCTTCGGGTCGGTCGCTCGCCTCCTCCGCCATGACACCACTAGGGGAACCACCCTTATAGTCTTTGTGTCCTAAGTGTTAATTATGGGTCGGTACGACACATGGGCGGTCTGACAGCCGGCGCGTCGGGTGCATACCGATGTGTTCCAGCGCAGGTCAGCCCAGCGTACCTCATCTCCGCAGTTGACGCAGGTGGGCATCAGTAGTACCCCCCTTTCATCCTCGGGTCGAGTGCGTCCGAGTAGTACCCCGCCCGGTTCATCATCCATAGCAGTTCCATTATTACATCGTCCTTGCTGTTCGCCGTGATGATGGTGTCCTCGGTGCAGTCCTCGTCGTATTCGTCGTCTATGTGCTTCATGACTAGGGTGTATCTCGCCATGTACCTCGTAGGGGAACCAAGTATATGAACCTTGCGACCAACCCCCGTAGGGCGAAATGACTATAAGGGGTCGTCGCCGTGTTCCCCCTGATTGCGCCGCCGATAATATACGGGCGGGTGGGTGGGAAAGGGAGAAAGAGCCATTCATACTACGGGCGGGGGGTATATAGTCTTTGGGGGTCCATGCATCATGCTCGCATCAGGGCGATTTTTGCCCCGTTTTGAGAGAGGGTCGTTTTACTATATGAACCTGCCGGCTCCCTGCATCATCGGTGCATCATAGGGCGCAAAATTGCGATTTTGAGAGAGAGACAGACGATATAACATAGGGCAGGGGGTATATAGTCTTTTCCGGCCCCTGCATCATAATTTCGGCGTTTTTCGGCTATTTTCGGGTTTTTGCGGGGTTTTGCGTGGGGCCGCCGGCCCCTACTCCTCCATCACCATCACATAGCCCCATGCTGTCTTTCCTGTTTCTGAGCAGACCATCTCAACTCGGTGCTGTTCGTATGTTGCGTCGTATCTCATGCTGGTTACTTCCCACATATACCGAGTAGGGGAGTCAAGTATATGAACTTTGCGTTCGTAAGGGATGAAGCATCGCTTGCCCCGCAGGGCGAAATGACTATATACTGACAGCCCATAGGTAGGCGGGCGCGGAGGGGAAAAACCCGGCGGCCCGAAATGCTTATAGTCTGCCGTGTCTAGGGTAATTTGTGGGAGAAAACCCCCACCGACATCAAGCACCGGATGTTGAGAGAAGACCCTGCGGGCAATTGAGTCGCGTAAGCCTTCTTTTGAGAGGACCGGCGTGGAGTGTGGGAACCCCCTTGCGGTAGGCGTAAGAATCGGGGTTGTTGGGCCTAACCAGCCCGACGCCACACTTCTAAACTTCACTTACAAAAGACTATAAGCCGCCGGCTCCCTCTTCCCACTTACGGCTCTAAGGCGCGGCGAACGCTTGTGAACAGGGGGTCGTAATGACTATATACCCCCAGCCCATTCGTTATGGGTCGCGGGACGCGGCGCGGGCGGAGTCGGAAGGACTATAAGCCGCCGGCTCCCTCTTCAGTTGTTGGGTCGCCGCCGCGTTAAGGACGGGACGACGCTTGTGAGAACTCAAGAAGAGAAAGACTATAAGCCGTCAGCCCTATGGGGGGGTCGGTGCGCTTTTTACACTAAGTGTGCCACCCTTTATATGCTCGGCGCGAGAAATTTCTTTATAAGGCGGTGTAGAAAAAGCACCGTCGCAGTTGCCCGATTATTTTTCGGGTGCTTTTACCCCCTACTCGAAGCCGATTTATCCATTTTTCTGAAACCGTTGTACTGCGGCGGTGTAGTTTTGGAACCGGGTTATAAGGTTTTCGGTGATTTTGACATTTTCAATTTTCGTGTTGAGTATTTAATACCTCCGACACTTAGTGTTTTTTTCACACCGATTCTGCCGCCCCAAAGGATGGCAAGACGCTTGCGGTACTCATTGACAAGGTTAGTGTTTTTTAGGAACCACCTGTAGCCCAACACACTTAGTTTCCTTTTAACACTAACTTTACTTTATCAATCAGTTCCATTTTGATACCTAGTATCACACACGACATTAGGTGTAGTAAAACTCACCACTTTTCGCAGGTCGAGCCGAGCGAGCCGACACCTCCCCCCTTATATACCTTGTGTACCCCTGCATCATTCTTGCATCATCGGCTCCAACCCTCCTGTTTATATACTTGAATGCATAGCACTCACCATGATTAACAGCAGCCACTCACGGCGCCTACGCAGGTTCATCCTCGACAGCGCCCTACGCACTCGCGGGATTCAGGATATGCCGGCGACCATCAGATTCATTCAGAACAACCCGCCCGCCCTAGATTGGGTCAAGGTCGAGGCCGGAGACTATCGCGCCACCTTCGACAACATCGAGGTCCGAGCGGTCGCCTACTGCGTGAACCTACGCGACCGGCCCGAGTGGGCCATTGAGTCCCGCCCCATCGTTTCCGACACTCACCGCCAAACCTACGGCCCGACCCTATGGCAGCCGAGCAGCCTTGACGACGGGCAAATGCAAATGTGGCCGACCATGAAGGCGGCGAAGAAGTGGGCAACTTCGGCCCTAATCTCGGGCGACATCGAGCCGAACGGCTCCCGAGGATTTCTCAGCCCTGACGGGCGATGGATGGGGGTCTGAAAATGAGCGAGTGTGATGATACGATTTTTGGATGCGCCGACCGTGACGGGTGCCCGATTTGCTCAACCGCCACATATCTCGGTCGGGTTCGTTGCCTCGGTGAAAAAAATGTCCTTGTCAGGAATGGGTTCACGCGATGGGTAGATATTGACCACTTGAATGAAATCAAGGCTGGTCGAAGTGAGTTCCTGAACCCGCCCGAATATTACGAAGTCCGGCAAGATTTACCGTATTCGGATGATGAACTAAGGGCGGCGATTGACCAGCCATTCATTGAGCCATTAGACGTTACGGGTTTCGATTGGAAATCAAAAAGCCCCTTCAAGACAAATCCACGCTCTCAGCGCGATTTAATGCGGGATTTGTTAGCCCGTCGAATCAAGCAGCAAGCAAAAATACGAGCGACCCTAATTGGTGGCGGGCGGAAGCCATGTCGATACAAGGTTTGCGGCGGCGTCGTCCATGAAGGAAAGTGCCCCGTCTCACAGGCGCGAGGCAGCACAGGCGGCTCAAAGAAGGGCGCAAGCAAGGCCCGAATGGGAGCAAGCAACGGAAGCACGAAAGCACCGCGCTCATGCTGCGGAACCCTACGAAGCAAGCCTCACGCCATCGACTGCGACCACGCAATAATCGCAAATCGAAAGGACGCCGATAGGCTGAAAATCCTGCGGGCGGGTCGAGCCGAAGCCTTGACCCCCGAGCGCATCGAAATCGAGTGGGTGGGGTTCACCGTGCCGGTCCACGTTTTCGGACGGGCCATGATGAGGAACATAAACGGCACCTGCGGCGGATGCGAGTGGACGGGTCCAGCACTCAAGGCCGAGCGAATCCACCGCGCCGACTGCGTGGCCGATACGAAGGACGCTCGACTAATCTGCGGGGGCTGCGTCTGATGGCCGCAAAGGTGGCCGGCGACGCTTGCGGGCAGGTACTCGTAGGACTTAAATAGGACGGCTATTATAGTAATTTTAAGGAGAAAAAGAAAATGAAGCAGACAATTAGTGAATACGACTTTATCGAGGGCTTTCGCACTTGTAACCGAGAAAACAATTTCACAGTCGGGGGGCGCCGTGCGCTCTATGAGTACCTGTGCGACTTAGAGGAACAGATAGGCGAGGAAATGGAGTTCGACCCAATAGCGATTTGCTGCACATATACTCAATGGGCCGACCTAAACGAAATCATCGAGGCTTATGACCGCCAACCCACTTGGACAATGGACGACCTACGCGACCACACAACCGTTATCGAGGCCGAAGATTTTGACTTCGATAGCGGTCGCATCCTTGACGCTCCTATAGTTACCTCAATAATAACCGAGGATTGGTGAGCGAATGATTGTAACATTAGAAAAATTTGCATCGTGCGACGATTGGTTCTATCTGATTATTGATGACGTAATCACTAAAACCATTTTTATTGATGATGTAGTTAACGCCGTGTGGAATGAGTTGGAGGAGTGAATATGGCAACGACAGGCAGCAGACTACGCAAGCGGTACAGCAAGGGGAAGAAGGTGCGCGGCATCCACCGCGAAACCGGCGAGGCAGGACTTTGGCGCAAGACTCAGATTTCACGGCAACTCAATGCTGCCGAATACAGGGAGCCGATAGAATGAGCAAGCGGGACGCCAAAATTGTTCTCGACTATAAGGGCCATACTGCCTATTCTTGGGGCAGAATAGCCGAGAGTTGGGAAAAAACAGCCGACGATTTGAAGGCTGAGAATGACCGGCTGAGAAGGCTCTTAGTAAACACCTTCCATGAGGGAGTCTGCTTCTTGAGCAAAAATTGTGATGTTCGTCGCCAATTGGAAGCGGAATATGCGGAGTTGATAGGATGAACCTTCACTACTGTAATAGCGTTACCGCGAGTTTTGTGACAAAACTAACTCGCAGGGTCGGGCGTGTCGAGAACAATTTTGGCGCGACGGATTTCCGCGCTGCAAAGGCCATTACGACGCTTGCGAACAGGGACTCAACAGATTAATAAGGATAAACTCACAGGACAGATTAGAAATTAGGAGGACAAGGTTATGGCTAATAGAGAGGACGCGGAAATGAAAACCTGTTTTTATGCAGGGCTATCATCTGATGGAAAGCAGAAGAGGATTGAGATTGAAGGCAAAATGAAGGTTTGGCCCGCGAAGAGTAAAATCAAGTTGCCCGTAGGGACAGCATTTATTATGCCCGTCGCAAATACCGAGGGCGGCGGCTTAACTGCGTGGCTTGGTGAAATCGAAATACTAGATGAGATGGATATGCGGGCCGGCGATATAGTATGTGAGGACCGCGAGGAATTCAAAGATTGGATAGTCACAAACACGGCGGGACAAAAGGCCCGCACCATGACGGCGGCATTGAACAAGGCCCGAAGGGACAAGGATGAAAACTTTTTTGACCTAACAATAAATCAGATTCATAGCCGAATGCATAACATGAACCGTTCTCAAAAAGCGGCAGTTTGCGCTTACGTTCTTCAAAGATTGGGGGGCTTCTGATGAACGTAACAGAAACGGCGACATGGCTCCACAAAATGGATGCTGCCGGTCGGCTCCACAAAATGAAACTTACGGTTCACCCGACTGAGAGGGAATATGTTGTTGCGGTTCGTCTCAGACAACACGCGAACGACCTTTACGCTCCTTCTTCGATTTGGGGCGGAATTGTGTGGTCGCGCCAATGGAATACCTACCCAAAGCACGGAAGCCCGATAGTACACCTTCAATTCGTGACGAAGGAGGGCGCAATCCCGAATCGTCGTATGACTTTCGATACTATGGCATTGGCTTGCCCTGAGTGTGGTTATGAGACACCGAGCATTGAGATATGTGAGGAGTTCCCAACGATGGAGGATGTGATGGAAGAGGTGGAGTTTTGGCTTTACGAAAACCATCCCGATTTCTGTCCTAACGGATTCACAGGTGATGACTATGAGGAACACAAATACAAGGGGGAAGAGGAATGAAGACCTGTTGGTTTAATGGAAAGGTTATCGGTTACTATTGGGATGAACAAAACAATTGTACGGTACTAGAGTATTTGGCGGTGGAGGAATGAGTCCGAGCGATTCTGATTGGCGAATCCCACGTTGGGACGAGGGCATTCACATAGTGAGTCTCTACGAGTGGGAAAATCTAATGGGGAGGTTTGCATAGATGGGCGAAGTCACCGACATTATCAATTTCATGAGCGTAGAACGACAGCGACTTTTACGGCAAAAGAAACAAGCCGAGGAGGAGTCTAATTAGTACGGGCTGGGCGTGGGCTGGTTGTCCTCGGAGGCCGCGACGCGAACAACGCGAAAGCGGCAACCTCCATTCCGGGGGCCACATGATACTCAGACACCGTGCTGACTGTGGAAAGGAGATGAGAGCGCGACGATTCGGGATGCCGAACGCGATGCTCTCACTCCCGACCTCGGGCGTAAAGGATTTATACACGCTTGCGAACAGGGACTCAATAGGTTTATATCAAATGACTATAATGTGATAATATGACAAGCGACGGGTGTTGTTGATGGATTGCGAAAACTGCGGTGAAGAAATTACAGGGGTTATCATGCGACAGCAAGGACGACTTGATGGGCCGGCGTGGTGCTGGAGTTGTGCTACGCTTGCGACCCAAGACCCGACAGGTTAATAAGCGTGACCACACTATGACATATTAGAAATAAGGAGATAGAAAACATGACAAGAATAGGAACACAAATGCTGAGCGCCTTTAGCAGAATTGGACAGGCGGCAGAAGGGGCAACAGGCTCCGACATACTAAAGAACGCAAAAATGGACTTTGAGGCAATTAAGACCCCACTATACGATAGCAGGGGAACGGCTCTCAAGAGCCGCTACTGCCGGGTTGCTAGAAGCGACACGAACGACACGCTAGGGGTAGTCAGCCGGTCTTACCACCCCTTCCAAAACAGCCAACTAATGTCATTGGTCGAGAAGATGTGCCAACAAAGCGGTACGGTCATTGACCGAATCGGTATGGTCGGTAACGGCGAGAAGGTGTTTATGTCCTTCCAAATGCCCGAGGGATTCTCCTTCGGCTCAGGCTCCGCCGAGGAGCAAGTGGATGTTTATTGGTACATCATGTCGAGTCACGATGGTTCGTCAGGTCTGAAATTGGTCCCGAGTCCGGTTAGGTTGGCTTGCTCTAATCAGTTTGCTATGCTACATGGATTCTTGAAGAATCAGGGTATTGACCCGCGCATTCTGACAATCAGGCACTCAAGCATCATGAATGAGCGCGTGGATGACTTACTCGAAAAGTTGAACATCATCAACAACTTAGTCGAAAACTTCACCGTAGAGGCGGCACAACTAATCACCGTCGAGATGGAGCAACACGACAGGATTTCCTACTACATAGATGTGCTAGGGCTGAATCAGAACGAGGATGTCATGAACAAGAAGCACAAGGAGTACGACGCGACCAACCCCTACGGACTAGGCACTCGCGGCAACAACACTCTTGACGCTCTCCTTGAATTGGAGGGGTCCGAGTCTAACACGGTTGGTGAGATGGCCGGAACCGCTTGGGGCGCATTCAACACAGTCACCGAGTTTATTGACTACGGATGGACATACAACAAGGACGGCACTCCTAACGAGAAGCGCATGGAGTCGGCAATCATGGGACCGGCAGCCAACATGAAGAACAAGGCATTCCAACTACTGACGGTGTGATAGACATGGAGCGACCATACACGATAACCAAGAATATTTGGGATGACTTTTACACCATACAGATGAGTGGTAGAATGAACATGATGGGCCATCCGTATATAGACTACTTCTCGGATGCCGGTGCATACAACGCGGCATACACTCACTTCAAAACTAACGAAGAAACTACCGACTTGGAGATTCAGTAAAACGGAGGTAAAAGTAAATGACAACAATAACACTTACAGCAGCCGAACAACGCACACAACAAAGACTAGAAATATCCGCCCATGATACCTCATTGGAAGATATTGAGAGTCTTGTCGAGACATACAAAGGTCTATTCAGACTGTGGGAAGGGAAAGGGCCAAGGGACTCTTACATTTCCCTCCAAATCCGTAACTTACTACCAAGCCACAATGTGAGCATGACCACTTACAGCCCACGCATGGCCTACGAGAGCCTACAACCCATAGCAAGGCGAGCAAAGTTCCTCGGTTGGGAAGTACAGAATTGTTTGAAGGAGTGAGTAAAATGGCGGCAAAAGTAAAGATTGATGGTGTTGAAGCAATTTCTATCACAGACATACCCGACAAGGACAAGGATGGTTTCGGCTATCCCCTCGGGACTTTGTGGCAGCGCGTGAATGGAGCCGCAATGTTCTTCACGCCAAAAACGTGCGGCAAGAAACAATAGACGCTTGCGGTAAGGGACTCGGAGGGTTAAAGTAGTTGGGCTTACCTGAAAGAATAAGGAGAAAGAAACTATGACATATCTAGTTGAAGACACAGTAAAGTGCGATGAGTGCGGAAGCCGAAATCTGAGCAAGGATGAATCAAGGGGCGAGGTCGTTTGCAACGATTGCGGTTTGATTCTTGCAGATGCCGTTTATGTTCCTCATTTTGGTGTTCCGACTTGTGTAATCTGTCAAGGCAAATGTGAGAATGAGTGGGGCAACAACCCCGCCCCTATCATAGATATGGCCTATGGCGTATGTTGTGATTTTTGCAACTTTAAGTATGTAATCCCCGCCCGATTGGGGAGGCTTTCAAGGGCTGCGGCCCAAGACCTAATAGATAGGGAGGAGGAACAGGAATGAACGAACCAACGCAAGAACTTGAGTTCAAGGCATTCAAGGATGGTGTGTATGATGCTATCATTCACGGTAGTAGGCCCGAATGGGAGCAAGCCCTCCGATGCAAGAAATGGAGTAGTGAATATCACGGTCATTACTACAAGCGTGGTTATGACTTTGGTATGACTATACACTCAGACATGGAGGAGGAATAAATGTTAGGAGACTTTCTTTTCTCTATGACACTCATCTATATTTTCATCATGATGAATTAATGGGGTAAAAGTAAATGAGGCCAAGTTGTCCACAATGTCGAGAGCGAACGGTGCCTTTCGGACTTCAATACTGCTGGCCTTGCACAGACCGAATACAGAAAGAAGGATGGCGAGAATAATGCTCCTACAATTGATTTTAGTTTTGGGGTTGTTAGCAATTTGGGTTTGGTTTGAGCATAGGTTTGGATGACGCTTGTGATAGGACGGACGACAGGTTAATAAGGGTGACAGGGTTAAAGATACTATGAGCAAAGAAAACGCAATGACAGCAAATTATGGAGATGAAAGTATGAATGTAAAAGAAGAATTAGAGGCGTTAGGAGCGCGATATGAAGCATTGGTATTGGCTAGGGAAAAGGTCGAAGATTGTCTTGCCTACATTGACGAGGCCGAAAGTTATTTGCCCGAGGGAATATATGGAAGTCACCATTCAGAAATGGAATGGGGCGAGACACTTTGCCAAATCGAGGATGAAATAGCAAATATTGAGGCAAAACTATGAATGATTGGAGAATTGAAACGGGTTTAACTTCCCCTAAAACAAAAGAGATTTGGGAATTGACCGGCAGGTGTGAAAAAGATTGTTGCAAGAAGGCTGCGTATGCCGAACCACAACATATTAGGCAAATGAAAGCAAATCATGGTTGGAAGTATTGGAGGAATTTTTACATAAATCAAATGGAAGAGCCGGTTTTCCGTCATGCTGTGGGTTTTGATGGCTTCATTAAGTCAATAACAACCGGGGCTTTGATAGAAGACCCCGAATGCCCCTATATAGCAGCCCGACGATACAGACAATCATTAGGGCTTCTTCATGCGATATACGAATACTTCGGGATGAGTGGTCATGACTTAGAAATACTTGTCAAAAAACTAAGGTCAAATCCTTTTCTTGACAAAAATGATTCATGGTGGTTTATCAAGAGCATCTAAGAATGAGGAGGAATTGTAATGCGTGACGGTACTAAAACGATGATAAAAATAACTATTCTCAGTTTCTTTACTCTAGCATTATTCTTAGGGTTCGCATTCTTTACGGTAGATGGGGTGATATAATGGGGAAAACTGACAGTCGAGTACGGGTTCCAAACACAGACATTAAAATCAAGCATCATAGGGCGATGGCAGCAATAGCCCGTTATCTTGCTGATGGTTGGAAGATGGAAACTTTAGATACCATCATGGACAACGCCCGATTCAAAAATGGAAGAATTGTTAGAACGGCGTTAAAGAGCAAACAACAATTGGCTAATGTTTTGAGAACTCATCCCCATTTTGATAATATTCCGCTAAAAATAACAATGCGTGGCATGACAACAGGCCCAAAAAGGCGAGAGGTGGGGCATTGGTTTTTGGCCGATAGGCAATCGTATCTTTTGGGCGCAGGACACGCATACCCATCTGAGTTTTACACCGACCCAACAGGAAACCCTCACAATGGACCGTCAAAGATAAGGAGTGATTAGTTATGGACGAATTTGGGGAAATTAAGAAGAGGTTATATGGCGTCCGAGATTACATCGTCAAGGCTCCAATTTTTCAAGGAGAATGGTATAACGATGTCATGGATGACTTGGACTACATATTCGATTTCTTAGATGCCATTAAACAGTATTAAGGAGGTAAAAATAAATGAGTCAAGATAATTATTGTTTGGTCGAGGCCGCAAGAGAAGAATATGAAAACAAACTTCTAAATGACTTACACGCGGAAGAAAAGAAGACGCTTGCGACAAAGAACCCGAAACCCTTAAATAGCACAGACGACTCCATAAGTTATCCCCAAAAAGGAGGGAAAAAGCATGACTGAGAGGAAGTTTGTTTGGTTGAATACCGAGAGTGGATTAACGAAATTGGATTTATTATCCGTAATAGCGATGACTAAAGGGTACGATATTCTCGGCAATACTTCATGGAACTTGCACATGATTTCAGGCACGATATTTACTGTTGATTCTGTTGTGTTTCAAGAAGAAGTAAAACATTTCTTTAATTTGGACTAGGTGATAATATGAGAAGAATACGCGCAAGACGAGCGATAGCCAAAGTGCTACTTGCATTCCCTGATGGTCTAACAGCCAGCGAAATTATAGATAGACTTGACCCAAATATAACTCGACAAAGTATCACCGATGCTCGCCATGTTAGTAATCTGCTAAAGGGCGCAAAGGGTGTCAACAAAATTAGCAAAGGAAGCAAAATCGTTAAAGGTGTGGCCGATTTCAACATAGCATCGACCTCATACAAAGTCGCACTTTATGAAGTCGTGGACGCAAAAGCATTGGAGGAGTGGGTAAGATGAGTGATGGGTTCCGAGTGGCATACGTCAATGCTGATACAATGCAAAAGGTTCAAGAGAACATGAAGAGTCTCATTCGTCAATTAGATTTGGCCCATACTTGGGTAGCCATGAATACCGACGAGGAGACATACAAACAATTTAACCTATACGTTTTAGAAGAGGAGTAATCATGAGTGAAAAAATTTCGGAGTGCGTCAGAACGTATATTGAGATAAGTAAGGAGTTTTTACGAGAACCATCTCACGTTTGGGAAGTTACCGATTGTTATTTGTATGAAGTCATGCAGCCGAACGATACAATTTGCGTGAGTATTGTCTGTGTCCGATGTGGAGAAAAGAGAGACGGAATTTACGGTGTAGAAGATATGGACTTGGAACGTATGGGAACAAGGGCATTTTGCCGGAAGAAAAAGAAGGTGGACGCATGAGTGAGATAGAAGATAAAGTCATCACAAAAATAAAACAACGGGCCGAAGCCGGTTTCAAGAAGTACGGAACGACAATGCAACGGAGTGATTTAACTTTTAATGAATGGCTTACACATTTGCAGGAAGAATTGATGGACGCTTGCGTGTACGTTGAGCGCATCATGCTACTTACTGATAACTCACCCTACACAATGGAACGAATACGCAGACGGCACGAAGCAGAAACACAAGCAGACTCAGACTTTTTAAATGACGATATGCCACTACTATGAGGGTAAAAAAATGACAAAATTAACTCAAGAAGGGAGAACATGGCTTCTCACGACCCCCTTTAATTGTTCTGTATGCAATAAAGAGTTGCCCGACGATGGGGTATTAGTTGATAAAAATTGGAAGACATATTGTGAATCTTGCGTAGAGGGGTTAGAAGTATGAAGTTCTTAAATGATGACAATTTTAACTTGTGGAAGGACAAGGCTCCACCACAACGTCTGTATCGAACCGCATGGGAAGGGGCGGCCACGATAGACGAAATACAAGAATTTTTAGACATACCGGAAATTGCTGAGTTAGATGAAATGGCTAACGGTGTAGGGGAGCGATTGAAGCATTTGGGGGTATATGACGAAACTTATGAGTACGAGATTAGCAAGTTGCGTGAATTGTTAGAGCGAGCCTACGCCTATATGACATTGAACACTTACAGACAAAGAGTACCTAAAGAAACACTACGAGACTTCAAGAGTGTCATGGAACAGGTTTCTGCGGTTGTTAGAGCAAATAAAGAGGCAAGGTTGGATGATTAATACCTTCACTTTCCTCTCCAATGAAATTGATTTGGTTTATGCGATGCCTTTTCGGAGAAGTGAAAAGACCCGAAGGGTGATTAAAAGCCCCGAAATTGAATTGATAATCCGAAAAAGACCCTACTTGGTGTTAGACCACAAGATTATGTGGCGAATGTTGGACTTGATGGACCCTAAAACTAAATTTTCATACTCAAATTACATGACTATGATTGATGAAGAATCGGAAAACTTCACAGATTTAATACAAACTCACCTTGATACCTACTCTAATGTGTTGTATTATGGTGTGACAGAAAATGATGTCCTAAAAGAAATTGCGATGGACAAGGGTTATCGCTACGGAGTGAAAACCAAGATAGTTTTAAGTGGTATTGGGCAATATTTGTCCAACGAAGGGTACGATTTTTCGCTTTCGTACACTAAATTTGGCCTAACAGCACTATATATTAAAGGTAAAAGAATAATCGAGTTTATTGTTGGCCCACAAATATCTCATATTTGCACCAGACTTCTATTTGATGGTGTTTGGATTCAACCTTTGCCCGTAAAAGAAATAGAGGGGCATATTTCCGTTAGTTCTGCGGTAGAAGTAACTGAATGGTTAAAGCAAGCGAAGGAAAAATTGTCAGAAGTAGAAAGTTATGGTTATATTGAAGACAATAATAAGTTGTTGTGGCAAAATTATGCTAAATCTATTCAAACTCCAATGGAAGGGTACCCTCAGTACGAAAATATGTCCTTTGACGACAGAAATCTCCTAGAACATGATAGGTTTTTGTATGTCACTAAAACAATATAAACCTCTATCAAGAAATTGTTTCCATCATTTTGCGGAGGACTGAAAGAATTAATGGAGCGCAGTACAACGGTTTCGGCAATTCTTTCTTTTGTTCATTAGTATTTGATAGTAATGACTCTTAAATACCTTTGAATAATAAAACTAATTATAGAAATGGCTCGCAGTACAACGAAACAATCTTTTTGTGCTTGCGATACGGAATAAAATTAATTCGACAACATTATAAGCGTGTAGGTAATGGTGTTGGTATGCCCCGAGGCTCTAATCGTAATCTGAGGGTGGCTGATAACTGCTACCAATACCTCAAAGAAAATGGACCGAAGACCGTCACCGAAATTGTGGAGTACCTTAACATAAATCATCAAGTCGGAAAGTTGGGGAAGCGTCATACTACCAAGTCGAAGTCAAGTGTCACTTCTCAACAAGTGGCTGGTGTGATGCGAACAAGCCCGTTGTTCAGAATCTATGGGCACACAACAATTCGTTATCCTAATTGGGGCCGGTTGCCAATGGGTAAAGGTACAGGAAGTCATCGGTCGTTAAGCAAAGTTAATACTTGTGCGGCCAAAGTGTGTGTATGGGATATAATTCCCATAAAAAAAGTGGTGGACGGTTTGTTAGATGACACCGGACAACTACCCCAACACACCTTCCGTAAGCACTACCCCCGCGTAATTAAGTACGAATTGAAACATAGGGGGGTCGCATTTTGAAAAACCACAGTAGATACATCAGCCAACAGAAGGACACAGACTTTGTGTGGCAAGAGGAGCCTGAATATGGTCAAGAGCCGGCTACACTTTTAGTTTTCCAACAGAATGAGAAAGGGTTTGCTACATTTCTCGTTGGTATGGGACTCGTTGGGGATATGGAGCCGTGCTGTCGGATTTACAGTAAGTTGTTCGATGTGGGAGCATATAATAGCGCACCCGAACCAACATTCCCCGAGTGGAGGATGTATCAAACGCGAAATGCGGATGGTCGTCGTTTTTATATCCTAAGACTAACTCACACTCACCCACTACCTACACCACAGTCCGGTGATACCACTTGGCTTTACACTTATCCCATCATCCGAGACATCATCATGGAGATGAACCCACTTGGGGTGGATGAATTAGTCTATCTTACCACCAACATGATGCAATCCTCCATAGGTTATGATTCCGTAAATTATGCTACCGTTGAGCAGGACGAGGTAGCAGTATTTGATTACTGTCTCCCCGACGAACCCGTTATGACAACGTATGGAAAGACTTTGGACAAAGACATCGTACTTCCTAATCCATCGTGGGTGTTCGCTACACTATTTGATAACCTATGTACCAATGAAATTCGTGGTTGTTGGATTTCCATAGGAGGAAATGCACGTTCTGAGTTCATTGATAGTTATACTGCAAAACAATTACTGCGGTACTGTGCTAATGTGTTGGGTTTAGAGAAGCACGACAAGGAGCAAATCGAGAATCTTACAACCCTTCTTCATGATTTAGAGGGACTAACTGATGCGCCTACATTAGATAGAATCATGAGTGAAGATGATATGGGGGATTTTTTCCGTGACTACATTTGATGTGTTTGACAAGACGCTTGAGTTCTCTCATCGCAACCATTACATTGATGTCGCAGACAAACTACCTTTATTCTTGTGTAGTATCGGTGGTCATATATTTAACTGCGTGAACAAATGCTCACGATGTGACTTTGACCCCGATAGCCCCCTTGTGGATGAGGAAAACGATTTCATTATAGAAAATTGCCCTTTGCGACATTCCAATATGCCGCTTTATACTCCACAATCACGGTTGGCTGATACGCGCATACATCTGATGTTGCGTGGCGCGAAAGGTTCGGGTAAATCCGTGCTAATACTAATGTTCTTGGGCGAAGGTACCGGACTACTTCACAGCGCGAACGCTGACATGGGACATGGCTTCCGAAGTATGATGGGGCCAAACAGCGTAACTGAGGCCGGTATGTTCGGGAGCGTGGATGAAGAGGGTGACATCATGGGCCGTCCTTTGGCCCGCGAGATGTGCGGTGGCTTTCTTGGCTTTGAGGAGTTTTCCTCAATGTCAGATGCCTCCAAGAAAGACCATAGCATGGACATGAAGAATCAGTTGCTAACATCGCTTGACAACGGTAGGGTAGCCAAAGCCCTACGCGCAGGATGGGTCACTTATACTACGCGCTATACAGTATGGGCAGGGACTCAGCCCGCACGATTCGAGTTAGATTCCGGTCTTGACCGTCGCTTCTTCATCATTGACTTAGACATGACCCCGGAAAAGGAAAGGCAGTACAAGAAGTCTCAACACAAGGCGTCGAACATGAGTATAGATGAGCGACTTGAGTTGGCTAATCTATCAATTGAGATTAAGGATTGGTTACGAAACAGGATGAACGAGGCCATAGCGAATCCTCCAACGGGAGTCATCTTTGATGATGACATAGGCACATGGCTTGACCATCCATCCGTCCGTTCTTTTGAGGCAGACCTATTTCGCCGCCTCGCCATCGGGTATCACATGATGAAGCCCGAATATCATGGTGGTCTTCCCCTACTTATCACAATGGATGACAGATTGGAAACTCTATTAAATCAGTCATTGGAAATGCGTCGTACAGTAATGGACGCTGACATGGAGTTGATTCGTAGCACTTTTTGGAAGCAAGACCTTCCGAAGTCACAGGTTGTCAAGGAAGTATCAAGAATGGTCACAGGTGGCGATTATCAGTCAGCAAAACGCTGGATGTTGGAAAACCTTGAAGGACAGTCATGGTATTATGAGTACGAACCGGAGACTAAACGGAGGGGGCGAAAGGGTATTCTATGTAGGTTTGGGCCTGATGCGGGGGAGGAAATATGACACCACCATACAAACTGATTTGCGTTGATTGTGGTGGAAGATTGTCGTGCTACGAGGACGGTGTGAACATACTCGTTATGAAATGTAAGTGTGAGGAGTTATTAGCATGAGAAGTCAGCGTGAAATACAGGAGAGGTTGGCCTCTACTAATGATGCCTTCGTAATTGAAGTGTTGCGGTGGGTTCTTGAAGGCGTCTGTCCGTTATGCGACCATAAGAAACAACGAGAGTATGAAATAGGCATTCACACACAGGAATATGGACCGGAATATCTTCAGGTTAAATATAATTGGGCCGAAGGGACAGTAATAAATCACATGAACAACCACATAGACTATGACATAAACGAAGCAACTCACATTGAGTCAGCACGAAAGCAATCCATTGACACATTAGATACTGCCGAAGATATTGTGCGGAGGATTCAAGGCTACTTAGACGAGTTGGAAGAACAGAAGGAGATTGTTGGCATCAACTCAGACTTCGTAGCCGATGCCGCACGACTTATCGGACAGGCTAATAGCAGCCTAAAACTAATTGGACAACTCAAGAAGGAGATTGGTGTTGATTCCCAACTCCTTCTCGCTCAAGCACAGATTAATGACATGAGCCGGTTGTTGGTGGACGTTTTGGGAGAGCATCCTCAACTCTTAGACCAAGTGGAATTGAGGATGTCTGCGTTGCGGGAACCAATAAACATTCAGGAAATTGAGTTCGAGGTAGTTGAATGAGCAAGTCATGGAGAAGCGGTCCCAAACGGTACCTAAACGCTCGCCCAATTTATGAAAAGGATTGGCCTAAGTTGATAGAGTCCATGTGGAATGATGGATTGATAGCCGTGATAACAACGGAGGGTGTGATATGGTATCATGGAGGCTACATCATTAAACCGACATCTGTGCGTGAGGTATGGGGCTTGTCGAGGACGCAAATGCGAAGGCTCAATGATTGGGTTTATGTCCATGACCCTTTCATCAATATAAACCCTGAGTGATGGGCTGGCGGGAAAAATATGAGCGTTGACTTTAGGCCCGTACAGGCTCTCATGTCGTGGGAGGACAGGATGAGAGTCTATGAAATGATACGAGGCTATCCTATCCCCCTCCTCATGGCCTTTGTACGAGTAAATCGTCCGTTGGATTGGCCCCCGGAACTTGCCAATATAGGAGAATTACCTGACGACATGGCTTATGCGTTGTTGGCCTTCTGCATCAAACCATCCAAAACCCGCGTCAAGTGGCCTAAGAAGAAGGGTAAAACTAACTCAGCACCGTACCCCTTTCGGTCTAACGAACAGCATTGGGAGTTGATTGTCGAGAATGACATGGATGTGCGGAATGAGATTAGGATAAAAACACCCGACCAAATCCCAAAAGGAATGACCAAGAAACTTGAGAAGAAGGCGGAGTGGTTATGACCGACATCTGTGGTTTGTGCTTCTTCTTCCTGTTCCTTCTAGGCAGCCCTATTATTGTAGGGGGGATTTTTGAAACAACAAAGGTATTCATATCATTAAAAGAACCTACTGTCTTTGATGTTGCTATGCAAGGAGCGCGGCAAAATTCTAATGCACCACCAGCAACCGCTTTTGTGGACTCCGCTATGTTCCTTAGTATGAATGACGAATGACTTATAAACACTGGCATAAAAGTAATATACATGAGCGCAAATAATAAGAGGATTAGACGAATTATCGTGGATTTGTTATTTGAATATGGGCCAGCGACGAAGGAGGGGATGGCTGCTCTTTTGAACCGAAAGAAAAACATCCGTTCAGTACCATCACCCCATACATTATCTGCCCTCCTCTCAAAGAACCCACAGATTGTAGCAATAGGAGAAGAGGATGTTGAGAACGTGGTGGGAGTTAAATCTAAACATTTAATTTATGACATTAATCGCCACCTAATACGAAGTAAGGAGGACATTGTTTGTACGCGAACCCCAACAGTAATGACACCATCCCAAAAGAGGGTTGCTCGTCGTTGTAATTGTGGTCGCCTTCGTGTTTTCCCCAATGGATATGACCAATGTTTAATCTGCGTGAGAACGCCGTGACGCTTGCGATTAAGGAAGCGAAACGTCTATAACCGTGTTCTGCATGGTGTTAATATGGTAGAGCGAGCGAGAAGCAAAGTCCACGTTGAGTATGAGATATTCAAGTGGTTGTTGGCTAATGTAAATCTATCTGAGTTGCGTGAGTCTATGATTCCTGATGAAATGGATGATGTGGCTGACAAGCGGTGGGAGGCTGGAGCCAAGAGCGCGTTTCAATTTCTCAATAACTTAGTGGTGCGAAGGTTGCACCGCCTACCCAAGACCCACCCCGATTACAAGGAGTCGAAGTAATGAGTTATTGGGGAGGGCTTATGGATGCTACTCGTATGGTACATGAGAGGCATAAAACGTGTGTAGGTGAGTTTGAGAAAAAGAACTTGGGACGTATGGGAACAATGGCATTTTGTCGGACTTGTATGTGTGCCGCAAAACTTGGACTTGCGTTAATTATCACACTAAAAGTATTTGAAGTGATTTAATGCAATTTATTTTGAATATGGGTTATACTCTTGCCGTGTTTTTAGTTGCAATTTATCTGTCTGAATGGCTCATTAATTTTTGGGGAGATGTGAAGAATGAACATCCCTAAACGGCTAAAATGTAAGATGTGTGGGGAAAGTTTCATAAATCCTCTCACACAAGATTCTAAAATAGCAGGGGTGTGTTGCAGACCATGTATTTTATCATTCTTTTCAAAGAAAGGTCTTAGAGGTTTGGAAACTAAACACTCACCGAAAAAGAAGGGTAAAACACGAAAGAAAAAGAGGAAGAAACAACCTAAACCTCGTCGTTATCAAGATGCGAAGACTTTTATAGCACTCGAATATTATAGGAGTTGAGGGAAAGTATGCAGCCGGGAATAGAAATGTCCACAATCATTGAAATGGTGTTGAGTACAGATAGAAGCCAAGAAATAAACAGCATTCTGACAGAACATAATGTACGCGAATCACAGTTCATCAAGAATCTGTTATGGCTACAAGCCGACCCTGATTATGAAGAGGGTACGGATGCCAACTTGGATGAAATTTTAAAGACTCACGAACTTGATAACAGATTCTTACAAGGGATGATGACCGCACTTATCATCGTCTTAGTCGCTGAAAGACCATTCTTCGTGAATAATCCTAACCACCATCTGTTCTTGAAGTTGTACGAGGCTGCTAACGCGCTGGTGATAGAGCAATCTTACGCTTGCGATGATTGATTCGGTAATCTTATAACCGTGAACTACACCTCAATAACATGAGTAGTGTATGGGCTATCAAACATAGACCGTCTTTTAGTGAGATAGAAGGGCAGAACAAGGTGAAGACGGCCCTCAAGGGAATGCATCTCCATAATATGCCTCATTGTTTGTTTCATAGCGCACAACCCGGAACGGGAAAGACCAGCATGGCTCTCGCCATGAGTGTGAGATTAAATATTCGTCTCCATCAGTTTAATGCTAGTAGTAAGAGGACTCGCGGCATCGAGTTCGTGGAGGAGGACTTATCACCAATGGCTCGGAGTGGTATGCAAGCACTCATTCTTCTTGATGAAGCAGACCAACTAACTCCTGCCGCGCAGATGGCACTAAAAGGAGTCATGGAAAACTCGTCGTGCATATTCATTCTCGCTACCAATAACCTGTCAAAAATTAACCCCGCCATTCAATCACGTTGTACTCTCTTTAAGTTTGATAATGTCCGTAGTTTAGATTGGCTCACGAAAATAGCGATGAGGGAGGGTGTGGAAATTAATGGGAAGCAACTTGAGATGATACGCGAGGCGCACGATGGCGACCTACGCTCGGCTGTCAATGCTCTCCAAGTGTACCATTCAGTTGATGATAAAGATAGAGACAAATTTCTCCTGAGTCTTTCAACGAAGGGTTTTAACATTCCCCTGTTCTTTGAACACATCAATGACAAATCATTCTCCTCCGCATTTCCCATGCTGCAATCAGAAGGTAATCTAAGAACCGTGCTAAAAGAAATCATGTACTATAGTATTAAAAATATCCCCAATCTTCAAGGTCGAACTACAAGCATTATTACTCATATAGCCACAGCATATCGTGACCTGCAAATAGGGGTGGATGAAGAGGTAGTAATGGCCGATTTCACGAAGAATATGGTGGTATCGGCACCATTATAAGCGTGATAAGCATAGGGTAAATTAGAGCCAAGAGGTAATGAAATGAATGAGACAACCGTAACTAACATAGCCAAGACGCTGAGTGTGTCTGTGGATGTTCTGCGCGAAAAAGCAGAAACAATACTAAGTGAACAAGGAGCCGCGTGGGAGAATGCTGGCAAGTCCGAAGAGGACTGTGGCCTTCTCGCCCTTCGTGTAGCAGCCCGACAGATTAGTACCGAAAACGCGAGGATGCGCCGAGCCGGAGCAACCTTGTTTGAGGGTATGTTCATACACAGCCCCCGCCCGAAGGAGTGGGGAAAGATTCTATACAACAAGATGAGCAAACAACTACGCAACATCACCGAAGAGGCGAAGAGTGTGCTTGTGGATAGTGGCGCTGTTGTGCTTTACGAAAACAACCATGATGGAACCTATCACCGTCAAGCGAGGGATGACTTCGGTGGTATGTCTGATGTCTCAGAACTACCCCGTCATACTATGCAGTTAGATGAGAACACACACTTCTATGTTGTGTGGGATAAGAACAACGCTACATTCCCAAGTGGTGATGCTAACTTCAAGTTCGGGCGACCACGACCACAGGATGAGAGGGAGCGCAGTTCATTATTCCTAACTACTGACATGAAACTAATTACTGTCAAGGCACAAGGAAATGCGGCTGATGTTCAGCACCCAACCTTTGTGACTGGAACCATCCCTCTAAAGGAGGGAAAGAACAACAACGCTTACGCGAGGCCCAATGTATCGGTATTTACCATAGACCCAACACTTGCTGACAACTATCCGGGCGACCCCCTCTCACTACTGAGTGGCGACATCCCAATTGATATGCTCGATAGCCTCGATGCGATGCGAGCATACTACGACGAGTTCAATGGCAAAGACGGTTGGTGGGATAAGATTATCGCTGTGCCCACCGAGGTCATCCATATTGACCCGCGTGATAACGGTGGTATGGTACTTGTTTGCGCTGACCTTGACATGGCTTCCACCGCAGCGACCGTGGATGTGTATGTTTCGGCAGACCAAGCAGAACGAGTGAACTTTGCTGTTGGTACTAAGTGTCTAGTCGTCGGACAGACATGGCGTAGTCAAGAGGATGAACAACGACTCAGTATAGGGGGTTGGTGGGCCTACGATGAAATCGAGGCTATGATAACAACTGAGGAGGGGTTTAACTGATGGCTAGTGGATGGGGTGCAACGTCACAAGTTAAGGACTCGGCGCCAAAGGCAGAAGCCGTACCTAAGATTGTGTACGACAGGGCTTACTATCGCAACCTATTCAACACCCAAAGGGCGGCTCATAACGAGGGTCGTTTCGCTCTTGTAGGACACGAAAACACTTGCAAGACAGGGCTGGCCGCATGGCTTCTCCACGATGAGATTATGAAAGGGTTGCCTATCTATGTTTTCGATGTGGATAACTCAGCAAAGGCTACGTTAGAGCATTTGTACCCCGGTGCTGAGAATATTATCGTTCTTCCCATCTTAGATGAGATGGATGATTCCATCTTCTTTGAGAATAACACGATTAATCACTTCCAACTCATTGAAAAGACCAAGTTCTTCATCAATGATATTGCCGAGAATGTAAAGAACGGTGAAGATGTCGGAGGGATTATCTTCGATGGGGGTTCAACCTTCCTCAAGTGGTGTGAGTTCGCTATGCGAAAGTCACTCTTAGCGAAGGGTATTATCGAGCATGAGGATGATAACTTCAACCAAAAGGAGTGGCGCGAGCGCAACAAGATGAACCGAGATGTTCTTGATAGACTTCACGCCCTTCCTGTAAGTAAGATATACAACACGTTTCACTTAACGGCTGTTAAGGAGTGGATGGATGACGGAAGCGGTAAGAAGGTTCTTATGACCGTTGGGGAAAGGCCCGACTGGGAAAAGGGAACCATGAGGCGCTTTACACAACAGGTGTTCTTGGCTCGATACATGATGAAGGCTGACATGGCTGCTGGTGTGAAGGGTGATAGGGCACTCAAGGCCGGCGAATGGTGTGTTAAGGCCACCATTGAAGAGATGAAAGGAAACTACATTGAGTTTGTGGGCAGTACCCACACCATTCTATCTGTTAAGAGTGGACAGGCGGAGTGGTTCGGCCTCCCCTTCCTACGCCCAACTAAGGACGAGGAAATTGAAGAGGATGAACCGGATGACAACGCTGACACTTGAGAAGGACAGACTAATAACCCTACTTCGTTTAGTACAAAGGAAGCAGACACTTAACGGTAAAAGTAAATCACAGGTGGAGTCCTGTGTCTTACACGCAGATGGGGAAAAGTTAAGTGTCACTTCTCTCGTCAAAGACGGAGTGACGAGCGTTTCTCACTTTAGTCAATCCTACCATCATGAATATCACCCTACATCTTACATCATTCCTAGTATAGACGCCTTCTTAGGAGTGCTGAAATATCATGGGAAAAACTTGACCATCTCGTATAATGATGGTAAAACTAAAATCACTTCGGGCAAGAAACAAACGACGCTTGCGACACATCCTAACGCATTGGCGTATGCTAGTAGTCCTGATACAATCAAGGAGTGGCATGAAAAGTCCATAGCAATAGCGGTAAAGATAAACCCAATAGACGGAACGTACTTTATGGAAGATAAAGAAACACCCATGACAGGAAGGGCGTATGACAAGAACTTTAAAGAGGCGTTTTTCACCGCACATGAAATTGATACAACCGATTTATTTGAGGCACTTCGTTGTGACGGAATGAACTCACAGAAAAGTGGACGATACACCTTCATTGTGGATGGTTATGGAGTTCATGTTGTGACCGGAAAGGATTTGAAAGGACGAACGAAAACCACAATTAGTCCGAAACTACATGATGGAACCTATCACCGTGGATTTAAGGCTTCATTTGAGGGAGGTCTTGAGGAGACTATGAAGTTGGCTACAGGCGATGTGACCCTTCATTTCTTAGATTGGCGAGAAGAAAGGCCCGGTCAAAATGGAGAGTGGGGTTTAATCCTCTCGTTAGGTGACGGAGATTTCATTTATCAGAACTCGGTGGTGGACAAATGATAGAGAAGTACACTTGTGAAGAATGTGGTTATACTAGAAATGTTGTAGTACACAACAAGTACAAGAACAAATTGTGGTTGCATAATAAATATATAGAAGAATCTCTTAGTATGGCTGAGATAGCCAATATGTGCGGCGTAAGCCCGACCACAATTAATACTTGGCTCAACAAATACGAAATAATAACACGCAGAAGAGGACGAATCCGAGGCAAGTAAGATGATTGTCGAGCGTGGTCGCGGGCGCGATGTCCATATTAGGTATCGTGACGAGAAGGGCGATAGAAAGGTGGTAAAAGAAACTAACTACTGGCCTTATTGTTTTGTCGAAACCGAACACCATGAACTTTTTACTGCTGTCAAGAAAGAAGACGGCTACAAGGGACTGTACGGAGAGGATTTAACTAAGTTGGTTGCCGCCGACCCATCACAAATTAGAGACATCAAAGAACAGGCTGATAGCCATAACCTACAAACGTGGGAAGCAAACATTCCATTCGTCAATCGAGTTCTAGTTGATAGATTATTGCAGGGTGAGACTCCTATCAAGAACTATAAGCACCGAGTGTGGTACTTAGATTGCGAGTGGAACCCAACTACTAATGCCATGAGAGTAATAACTTTCTATGACACATTCGAGGAAAAATTATACTGTCTGTATATCAACACCAAATGGGAATGGGACATAGGTTCTAATACAACACCCGGTAATCGTCATGCAGGTGAAGAAATATTACATCAATTGACAAACGGAGATATTACCTTCATTGAATATCCCAATGAGAGTTCGATGTTGTTTGAGTTTATGAAATTCATGGACCGCCAAGACCCCGATGTGATTACTGGATGGTATGTCACAGGCGCAGACATCAAGACGTTGTTTGAACGGTGCAATAAGAACAACCTTAATCCGTCCGGTTTCTCTCCCTATAATCGAGTTCGATACGGGTTCGGTGACTGGGCGCAACCCATTGTTGGTCGTATGTGCATTGACCTAATGCCAGCATTCTCGAAGTTATGGGAGTTGAAGAATGGAAAACTCCCCGGCTACAAACTAGATGATGTGGCACAAGAGGTGTTAGGAAAAGGAAAAGTCCCTCTACCTGATGGACACAACACCTATCACACCGACCTTTCAACTTACTTGGATTATGCCGTCACCGATGTTCTTTTGCTACCTAAACTTGCGGCAAAAGTAAATGCGATAGACCACTATCTATCCTTACAACACCTTGTTCAATGTGACATTAAAGCAACCCCTTTTATCACACGGATGTTCAGTAGCCTTGTGGCGCAGGACACATGGTTCACTGGGCGTATTCCCACCACACCACAGTTCGATAAAGTGGATTATGAGGGCGCAGATGTCATGGAAGTTAAGCCGGGAGTTTATGAGAATGTAGGCATCCTTGACGTTAAGGCGATGTATCACAGCAACGCTGCCTTACACAATATCTCATGGGAAACCTTGTATGAAATAGACCCCCTCACTAAAGAAATTACGGATAAGCACGACCTTTACTTAGGGGCTTTGTCCGATGTGAATGATTTCGCAGACTGTGGCAACGGAACATATTTCAAGATAGGAGAAAAAGGTTTGCTTGTACGGCTGATGGATAAGATGACCGAACTTAGAAATTACTACAAAGAGTTGTTGCAAAGGGAACCCGATGCTCGATGGGATGCTATGCAGTATGCTTGTAAGTCCCTTGTGGCTTCTATGTATGGGGTTGCGGGAGACACCAAGTATGGTATGTACCATCCTAAAATTGCGGCGGCTATTACCTATACCTCTCGACAAACCTTAGACAAACTGAAAGAAGAGGCAGAAAAAGAGGGCTTCAAGACTCTCTATGGTCACACAGACAGCGTGTTTGTTGAAATGCCAACTCCTGTTGAGGGTGAGGAAAAATTGGTATTTATCAATGAAGAGATGGCTCCCATTGAAGTACAGTTTGAGAAGTGGTGTGACCGTATAATTCTCATGGCTAAGAATCGCTATGCGGGTAATGTGGTATGGACTGATGGTGTGGGCCACAAAGACACTCTCTATGTCAAAGGCATAGAGATGAAGCAAGCCCGAATGCCACCCATTATGAAAGAGGCCATGAGTGGAGTAATCGAAGGAATCCTTAATGGAAAGGATAAGAACGGAATCGAGAAGGATATTAAAGAACTCACGGCAAAAGTAATTAATGGCAATGCCGAACCAAGAAGTCTTTGTATGAAGGGCAAACTAACAAGGAACCTACAAGATTACAAAGTTCTGTCCGGCCCGTCTGCTGGTGCAGCATGGGCCAATGAATACTTAGGTAAGGGGTATCGTAGTGGTTCGTTCTTCTTAACCACCTTAGACGAGAACGGGAAGTACATTGCCTTTGATGACCCCGAAGAGATTGAGGGTAAATATAACATTGGTTACAAACACCTAGCCGAACGATTCATTTTGAAGAAGGTGCAGCCCTACTACGAATTGATGACTTGGAATATGCAACCGCTTTTAAACACGTTGAATGGTGTGGGTGACTTGGTATGGTTCTGAGAGAAGTTAATGACGCTTGCGGTGGGACACCCAAAGCCTTATAACCGTGTGAGTGATGGTGATAATATGACGAGAAGTAGGAGAGCAAGCGGGAAGCCGACAGTTAAGCAGATGCAGGAACAGGTTAATACGATAGAAAAGGAGTTTCATGGGTTTGGTAATGCTGTTGCCGGAGAACTGATGAAGCACAACCGACTCCTTTATGGTTTATTGGCTGACTTGGGGAAGTTGGAAAACATAATCTGTGAGAATTGTAAGGAGGAGGTCAGCCGGCCCATTCTCAAAGATATTGAAAATACGGATGAGTGTCCCTCATGCAATAGAAGCCTTTTCGAGAAAAAGCAAATCTCTCTTGACGATATGCACCGAGCATTGCAAAGTGAAGAAGAGTGATTTCATGGGAACTTCATCACGCAAGTATAAGCGTAATTTTAAGTGGATGCCCGCAGTATGGAACTATTTGAGTAAGCGACCATATAGTAATGGGTTTGTCAGTTATGAACAGATTGTCTCAGGAGCCACACTCACAGGCATAGGGAACGAAGAAAGGCTTTTGAAGAACTCAATCATCTGTCCATCTAAGATGACATTTGCTAAGGTGATGAGTACCAATAAGGCGTTAGACAAAATTAGAGAAAGAGGCCACTACGGACAATATTTATGGAGGTTGAAAAATGGTTACGAACACTCCGTCATCGAGCGAGGAGAAGTCATCTTATCGTCCGGGTGAAGGCACATTGCGCGTCAGCAAATCATCGCTGATGACTTATATAATGTGTCCTCGTCAATATTACTGGCGTTATGTCGCAGACATCCCTAAACCCCCACCATCAGAAGCGATGCTTCGGGGAGGTAAGATTCACACCGTCATGGAGGTTGGTCTATTATTCGGCCCCGATTCTATTTGGTCGGCTGCTGATAAAGATGGTATAGCCGATGACCCAGCCGTTGATGCTCTCACAATACTCATTCATCAAATAGCACATGATATAGGACCGTTTGAGGTCATAGAGGCCGAGGTCAAACACGTTATCCCCGAACACTACGAAGGAGGTGATGTTGAGTGGGTAGGTCTGATAGACGGGTTACTTAGGTTTGATAATGGAGATATTGTCATGGTTGAACTTAAGACTGGGAAGATGAATATGGGTAAGTTGGCTCGTACTCGCAAGGAACTGTGTTATTACCACCGAATGTTAAAGTTGTTAGACTATGAGGAGCCGACCCACTTCCTGTATATTTCTCCTGATTACGAAGCCCCCGAAGACGGTAATGATAAATTATTATTGGAAGGAAATAAACGCGGGAAGAGGTTATGGCTTGGACCGGAGGCTGGAATTGCCATTTTGGAACCTATAGCGAAGCGTAGTATAAATGCTTTCACGGAAGGTTTAAGTAGCACCATAGATAACTTGAGACTCCAACATTGGGATATGAATTGGAACGATTATTTCTGTCCCTTGTGGTGTGAATTTTGTATGAATTGTGAGGCGGAACTGACGGGCGATATTGGATATGAAGAGTGGATTTAATGACGATAAAAGTAGTTTGTGCCGCTTGCGGCGAGGATGATGATTGGGACGGGTTCGAGGACATAATTCGTGTGACAGGACAGGAAGGACATAAGCCCGAGAAGATAACTGTTGGTGGTTGTGCTTGCGGCCACCAACAAGAAATTAAAATGCCGGAGTGATAATATGCTTATGGGATTTCCAAGAGAAATTGGCTTACGCCGTAACATCTGTGATACCCGTAAGGTATTCGATGAATATGTCGAGCAAATGAATGGTAAAGCGTCATGTTATACTAGCCTGTATTCGTTTAGTAGAAGGCACCCCATACGGACATGGAAAATGGATGCCGAATCCGCTATCATAGACCGTGCTTGGTGGGACTTTGATACCCCGGAGGGGGGTAGCCTATCTGATGTAAAAGAGGACGTTAGAACGCTTGTAAATAGGCTTAACGGGGATGTTAGGCTTGTATTCACAGGTAGGGGGTTTCACGTTCACCAACTCTTCCAAAAATCGGTACTTGGAACTGCTATTTCTCGACATATTGACAGATATGAAAGAATGATGGCTGCTGATTTGCAAACCTTAGATGGTGTAGGTCATCCTCAAAAGTTAACTCGCATCCCTGACACCTATAACCCTAAAAGAAATAAGTGGTCGGTCAATATTCCTGCGGTTGATTTTGCCGACAACCCACAAGGCTACAAGATACCTGAAAAACCTAACCCTGACTATGAAACTCTTGACCCATTTAGAGGAACGAAAATAATCTCGGAGTTTGATATAATACAATGGATAGCGGAAAACCCCCTCACGGAAAGTTTAGAATCCTATGTAGAATTTGACGGAAATATAGGAACTGCTGACCAAGTGCCTATTCCTCCCTGTCTTGAAAAGGCTATACAACATGAGAACCCAAAACACTTTGTTAGATTGGCGCTTGCTCAACACCTAGCCGAAAACTTACGTTGGTTTGCTCACCCCTCTACACTTACTCACGAACAGAAGAGGGATATAGCCGAGCAAATGGTGGCTTTTATGGGTACATTAGGTTGGAGGGACTTTAACCCCCATATCACTAGCAGCCATGTCATGAGTATTATTAATTACGAAAACTCCCCGTCATGCGTATGGCTTGAAAATAGGGGGTTGTGTACTGGCCCTTGCTGGCGAGATGATGGAATGAGGCGATAATATGAGGGACGAGAGACTTGAAAGAAGAAGACTTGAGGTAAAACTAGAAGCATATCTGAAAGAGGTAAGGGAGGAGGAAGAATGACATCACCCTGTCCGTTTTGTGGAAGCGTGAAAGGTATGATGGACTTACATGGGTCTATTACTTGTGTTAATTGTCATCAAAAAGTCGAGGGTTGTTGTGGCGGTACTTGTGGAGTATGAAACTCTTAAATAGACTACCGTAATACTAATACTGTGCTTCTGATAGATGACCGCGAAAACCCCAAAGTTATTAACAAGATATTAATGCGGATGGGTGATGCGTCCCAGTCTAAGGACGGCGCGGCAAGAGTCCTACGAATGAAAAGTTCTGACTATCGCATGGGAACATGGGGTATTGAGGCAAAAGAAATCAACGACCTATACCGTTCAGTTCTCGGGTTGGGTCGCTCCCGTACTGTGACCGACCAATTGAGGGACTTAGAGAGAAACTTTGAAGACCCCTTCCTCGTTGTATATGGGGTAAAACTAAAACCCTACGTTCCGGGTGGCAGACCTACCGCAAGGCAGATGGCAATAGAAATAGCCCGAATGAAGAAGGTTGTCCAACAGTTCAAGATGACTTTCTATCAACGATTTCCCAACATCCGCTACATGGAGTTGGCTACGATGGATGAGTTCGTCAACTGGCTCATCGTAAATCACACGCAGATTAGTATAGCCTCAAAGACCAACTTCTCCAACCTACCACTCGAAGTCCAAAAAGACATTAGACGGTCTGACCTCGACCCCCGTATCAAAGTTCTTTCTGCTCTCGATGGGATAACCCCCAAACACGCGGAGGACTTGTTGGATAAGTTTGGTAGCATTCCCAAGATGCTCGGTGCCCGCACCACCCAAAAATCTGTAATGGAAATAGAGGGGTTAGGAAGAGAGAAAGCAAGAAGACTTCTAAACCTACGCAAGCAGTATCAAGAGTAAGGTTTGAATTGATTGGCAATAGATTTTGACGCGGAAACTGCTCTTTGTTGTTTTATGTTAAGATTCCTAATTTTCACGGAGTTATAGTCTGAAGTATCGTCACCGGCTCCTGCGACTCTTTCAATTTCAATATTTAACTTAGCACCAGCCGTATCTGCACCGGCTACTTTGCCGCTAAAGAGAGTAATGTTATTACCCGATAGGTTCGCAATGATTTTCTTGGTTTGTGTGACCGTAGTAGCACCACACTTAACCGTCACAATCAGCACCGCAGTTTCATTGAGTGCAGACCCCCCATGTGTAATCTTCGCTTCAAGTTCTATTCTATCACTAACCACACCTTTCGGAATTTCTATATTAGTTGTGAATCCACTTTTGAAATATGGTACTGGGGCTTCTGAAGTTCTTCCGACGCCGGGGAAGGTGTACCCATCATCTCCCATTAATGCATTTCCCCCCTTAGTCTGCATGGTCATGGGACTGTCAATATTTCTATTGGCTACTGGGGTTCTTCCGATGCGATTTTGTCCAAGAATAGAGAACTCACCAAAGTTCAATCCATCATTTAATAAATCCATACGTCCATCTAACCTTCCCCAACTAGCCTCCCCCAAGAAGTTGATACCAGTTCCGGGGGTAATGGTAATCATGTCTATATCATCTAGCGGTGAGTCCACATCACCTATCGGGGTAAAGTTTCCACCACCAATCGGCCCTGATATGGGCGGCTCCCAGTTATCTGAACCGGGAGTTCCCACAGGAGGAGGAGTGTTTTGCCCGGTATTATCCACGCTAAGTGCAGGAGGTTTGTAAGATGACAAGAAGGAGGTTATACCACCTGTTCTCATTGATTCATCCTTAGCAAGAGTTAATGACAGTCTTTCTCCCCTACCTCCTATTTGCCAATCCACAGTTTTTATCGTGAAAGTTTCATTGTTATAATCCATCCCTGCATCAGTGTATTTAACATAACTGGCAGGAGTGTAGGCCAAGTCCCTAACAACATGAAGGCGTGGTGCATTCCAAATAGCGCGAGAGGTATGTGCGTGAAACATATACAGTTCATCATGGTACCTACCACCCAACGGGAAAATTGAGTTATCATTACCTGTCGTGATTTGACCTGCCGAAGTACCGGCAGTAATTCCCATTAGAGTATTAGCGCACTTCAAAAGGTCTTCGTTGGTAATAGCAGGATTTCCACATCTCCGTCTTAGTAATTCTCGGCAGTAGTCAGCATTGAAAGAGATGGTAATTGTGGGTACGGGACTCCATGCTGCCCCGCTATTATTCCAATAAGAGGGGGGTATCTCAATTTCGTAAAACCCGTTTTCCTTACAAATAACCCTACTAACTCTATCACTGGTTGTAAGGCTTCCATCGGCTATTGTGGGGGTTTTCAAACGAGAATCAGTATAGTTGTAATCTATCAACCACACTTCAAACTGGGCGGTATCAACTGTAAATTCATTGGCGTCATCACCGTGGTCTTGATTAAACTTGGGAGTCACAAAGATTCGTAGTTCTTCTTCTGTCTGTTCGCTAACGAAAGGACATCTATTGGGAACGTGTACTACCTGAACGGCGTAGCCTACCGAATGAGAGCCGTACCAATAGAAGTTATCAGCCCAATCTATATCATCAGAAGAATCATTGTCGGCTGAATACTCGGAGATACCCCACCTGTCATAGAGAGTACCAGCAACACCCAAATTTCCATCAAGAGCGTTGGTAGTTCCAGTAAAGAGAGCGCCACCAGTTCCAAGACGAGTCCAAGACCATACTCCTGCCACCCCATCATCATCCTTTCCTTGCAATGCAATGTAAGGGTCTGCAACATAACCATACCTTCCTGTGTCTGTGAGGTTACTTTCCTTGTTAACTACCACACCGTCCTCCAAATAGTTTGCACTATTGGGGGTTAGTTTAATGGTGGTATTACTTTCCTTACTTTTATTGTATTCTTGTTTAGCGAGCATTGCTGCCTCTTTGCTATTAGCAAGGTCAGGATATTCTAATACTTTCCATCTAGTCGTGTCCGTTAAACCGGCCTTTGGATAATCAACGAAAGATTGTGAATTGTTATAGTACACACGAATATTACTAACTTGACCTGACACCTCACTTGTTAGTTGGCTTATCTGTACGTTATTTCTATCTAAGACAATACCGCTATTGTACTTAGGTCGGAAATCAAGCCTACCATCACGACCACCTAACCAAGAGAAGGTGGTGTGATGACCATTAAGAGTCCCAAACCCACTTCTTTTGTGTATATCCTTGACAACCTGCATTAATGTTCTAGTTCCTGAATCCATGATAGAGCCATACTCATCGTTATTACTAATACCCCCATCAGAAGTCATTGAAGTAGTAAGAGGAACATTGTTAATATCCCATATTGTATTAAGCCTTGTGTTAGGAAGCCAAGTACGCGATAAGCCCGCATTCCATAGTGTTCGTAACTTATCACTATCATAGTATGTTCCACTATTCTTACTCTCAATATTACCTTCTATGTGCATCATCAATCTAAGCATATATTGATTGCTAAGTGTTGTAGTAACTGTCACGGTTTCGTAATCATAATCTGTACCTGCCTCTTCATCGAGGCCAACTTTAATATTGATAGCGTGATTAGAACCGACAGGTTGACCTTCATTTGCATATCGTTCTGCCAACTCATTTTCCATTGCTGACGGAGCATCCCCGACAGTTGCTTCTAAAGCATCACCATTAGTCCAAAGACCTCCTAACTGAGCCGGAATAGTAAAGTCATCACCAGTAGTCCAAGTACCATCAACATATATTCTATCATCATTAAAATTTTCATCACCAATAGCCAAAATCTTATGTTTGGTAACTGGGTCATTTGAGGTATTGTATATCATCATACCGGGTCTTACTCCCTCTACCTCAAAGGTTTCTCCTGACTTGTATAATCTTGTACTATCTCCACCTGCACTCGCAGCAATAATACTTGAAACACTTACCGCCGTATCTAACTTGGAGCGCCATACAAAGTAAAGTGTGACCAGTTGTTCATCACTTGAGCCACTTTCACTTTCTTTCATCA
>Ga0080013_1000811_pt1 | contig 43036 bp, 70 predicted proteins | sample ETNvirenome_6_85_FD_69236 | JGI IMG/M metagenome (GOLD analysis project Ga0080013, IMG submission 69236) | Marine viral communities from the Pacific Ocean - ETNP_6_85 (SPADES assembly) (version 2) | ecosystem: Environmental > Aquatic > Marine > Oceanic | place: Pacific Ocean | collected 2013-06-19 | reverse complement strand
TTTAGCTTTTCCTTATTTAGAAATGGTAAGGGAATGGAATGGAGCCTGGGTTCATTATTCAGAATTTGAACCTAAACAACCTCAGTTACAACCTAAACCTACAAGTGCGGATCCTCAAGCTTTACAAAGAGCAAGACCTGCTAGAACAGAATTTGCAACAGAAGATTTTTTACCTAACAACCCTTTTTCCACAGCGGCTACAACAACTTTAACTTTAAGCTTTCCTTATGGAGGAATCTTAGTTGATGATCAAGTGAGATTTACAGCAGTTAAAGAAGCAGTAGGAGGAGTTTCAATTCAAGCTTTGGAATTAAATACTACTTTAAATGGAGACATTACAGCTACGGACACGACAATTACTTTAACGGATGCAAGTAGTTTTCCAAGCAGTGGATACATTGTTATTAGAAAAGTTTTAACAGGTGATGACGATCCATTATTGGCAGGAAAATTTCTTAATGAAACTATTCAATACACAGGAAAATCCACTAACGATTTAACCGGTTGTACTAGAGGAACAGCTTCTCCTTATAGAGGATTTACTCCTACTTCTACTACAGCTAGTGCTCATAGCAGCGGAGCTGAGGTTTTTGGATCTCATAAAATTGTTACAAGAGTTTCTACAACAGTTAAACAAGCTGGAGTACCGTCTACAGTAACTTTATATAACAGCTTTACATTGACTCTTCCCTCTGCTGCCTCTACAACAGAGATAGGCGGGGGAATTAATTGTGTTATAGGACCTGTTAATCAAAGGAGGGGATAATGATTAAATATTTTAAAAAATTATGGAAAAAATTTTTCGGGAAAACTTCTACTCCACTCCCAGAAAAGGTGGGAGAACAAATAGTAGAACCTACTCCAGTCGTTGAATCAAAACCTATGCATTGTACTAATCACAATAGATTTAAAAAAAGTTGTCCGGATTGTTTAGCAGCAGTAGGAGTTAAGTAATGGCTGGATTTACATACACAACTTTAAAAGCAGCGATTCTAGCTTATACTGAAGTAGATAGTAATGTTTTAACTACAACTATTGTAGATCAGTTTATTGAAAATGCAGAATTTAGAATTTTTTATGATGTCCCTAGTGATAATAATAGATTTGTTAGCGAAGGAAATTTAGCTATTGATGATAATACAATTAATGTTCCTGGACTAGGAACTAAAGGAAATACTGGAACAGTATTTGTGCGTGGGGTAGAAGTTTTTAATAGCACTTCAGCTAGTACTGGACCAGGTGAATGGTTAATTAAAAAAGACCAAACTTATTTAAGTGAATATGTTAATAGATCCACAGGTTCATCAGGGGGCCAAACAGCCCAGGATGTTACAGGTTTTCCTAAATATTATGCGATGTTTGGGGGTGCTACCGGCACTTCATCAACTACTTCAGGAGGCCTATATGTAGCGCCTACGCCAGATGCTAATTATATGTTCAGAATATATTATGATATGGTACCTAAAAGTCTAACTACTACAGCTTCAACTTATATAAGTCAGTACTTCCCACAGGGGCTATTATATGCTACTTTAGTGGAGGCTTATGGATTTTTAAAAGGCCCTATGGATATGTTGACATTATATGAAAATAAATATAAACAAGAGTTACAGAAGTTTGCAGGAGTGCAAATTGGAAGACGAAGACGAGATGATTATACTGACGGCACCGTTAGAATACCAATCAACTCTCCGTCACCATAAAAACTATTAGGAGAAAATTATGGCGATAGCATCGGTACTAACAGATACTTTTAAAGAAGAGTTATTGGGCGGTTATCATAGCTTTAACGCTTCAGGAGATACACCAGCAGGAAGCACTTTTAAAATTGCTTTGTACAGCGATAGTGCGAGTTTAGGAACTACAACTACAGCTTACGCGGCAGGTAATGAAGTTTCTGGATCGGGTTATTCTGCAGGAGGAAATACTTTAACAAACACAGGAGTGGCTAAAAGTACAGTTACTTCTTACACAGATTTTTCAGACACTTCTTGGACTTCTGCGTCTTTCACAGCGAGAGGATGTTTAATTTATAACTCATCTTCAATTTCAGGATTAACTTCGAACGCTGCGGTTTGTTCAATTGATTTCGGTGGAAATAAAACTGTTTCTTCTGGAACTTTCACAATTCAATTTCCAGCCAACAACTCTAGCTCGGCGATCATAAGAATTACGTCGTAAGGAGGTAAGTCCTTATGGCTAATACTTGGGGCGAGTCCGGAACAACCTGGGGTCAAGGTGACTGGGGCCAGCAAAACGTAACCACCGTATCCATCAGTGGACTTTCAATTACAGGATCATTAGGAGAAACCGAAGAATTTAATGAAGCCGGTTGGGGTAGAGATCCTTATGGCGACGGGTCATGGGGTGTTGAAGGAACTAACGTAACTGTTATACCTACTGGTTTATCTATAACTGGTACAGTTAATGCTGATGGTTTAGAATCTTTTCCAAATACAGGTTGGGGTCGAGATCAATATGGTGAAGAACCATGGGGTGATAGTTATGATCCTGTAATAAATGTTTCAGGTTTTGGAATTACTGCTTCTTTAGGCGAATTACCTTATGCTCAATCAGAATCTGGTTGGGGTAGAGATGAATGGGGTATTGGTAACTGGGGAGAAAATACTACAACAGTTGTAGTAGTCGATTCATTTGAAATAACTGCTTCTCAAGGTCCAGAAGGATGGGGTTTATCTAAATGGGGTGAAGAAGTAGCATGGGGTGGCGAATTAAGATGTGAGACAACTCAGTTATCTGTAATCACTTTTGATGGTATAGAAGCAACAGCATCTCTAGGTACTCCTACACTTAATTACGACATGATCTTTGACATCACTGGTCCAGCAGCAATGGGAGCAGGATTAGGAACTCCAAATATTAATAATGGAGCAGATCATACTCAAGGACTAGCAAGTTTATTAATTAATGGTTCTGTTGGTACACCTACTATTGAACTTACTCATATATTAACTGGCTTAGAAGCTACTATGAGTTTGACTGCACCTGAAGTCACTAATGAAGAAATAGTATATGTTACAGGAATAAGTGGTACACTTTCTCTTGGTACTTTACCTACTATTGACGATATGTCAGTCGGAGTATCCGGTTTATCTATAACTGGTTCAGTAGGAACTCCTATTGTTACTGATATGCAAGTAGGACTAACTGGCATTGAAATGACGGGAGATTTAGGTTCTGGGGGAGTCGCACCATTACACTATAAAGATGTTGACATCACCGGAAATACTGCCTATACATACGTAGAACACTCAGCTTAAGGAGAAAATTATGGCATCAAATTATACGGTACTCGGAATTCAGCTTATGACAACTGGCGAAAAAGCCGGTCTATGGGGTGGATTAACAAATACAAACTGGGACATCATGGAACAGATTTCTGGTGGGTACACAACACAAGCAGTAACTGATGGAGCTAACACAGATTTATCGGTTTCTGACGGATCAACAGGCGCGACACTTGCGCACAGAATTATAAAATTAACAGGATCACTTTCAGCAGGTAGAACAGTTACTGTTCCTCTTGACGTTCAAACTTTTTACATAATGCACAATGCAACATCAGGAGCTCAAACTGTAACATTTAAATATGTTTCAGGTTCTGGAAGTGAAGTAGTAATTCCTAACGGAGCTACAAAAATAATTTACGCATCAGCGGATGATGGAACTAATCCAAATATGGTTGATACTGGATTTATACAAGCCGTTGTTGATGACACTTCACCACAACTAGGTGGCGATTTAGATGTTAATGGAAACGATATAGTTTCAGCAGGAAACGCTGACGTTAGCATTATTCCAGGTGGAACAGGTGATGTTAATCTTGGAGCAGATACAATTCAAGTTGGTGACAATAATGCCGACGCGACAATTACTACTCAAGGTACTGGTGATTTAATTTTAAACACAAACAATGGCTCATCTTCAGGAAGTATTACAATTGCTGATGGTGCTAGTGGAAATATTAATATTGCGCCTAATGGAACAGGAGCAGTACAAGCTGGTGGTAATTTAGTTAAAAACGTAGGAACAGAAACTATTTTTATTCCATCAGTAGCAATTTACAGCACTGAAACAGCTGGTGCTGACGCACAGACTGTTGAAACAACAGCTACTAGACCTGATCTTAAAGTTTTAGATTATGATGCAAGTACAATTGAATATGGACAGTTTGCTATTGCAATGCCTAAATCATGGAACTTAGGAACTATGACTTATCAAGTTTTTTGGAGTCCAGGTAATACTAACACAGGAAACGTTCTTTGGAACTTACAAGCAGTTGGTGTTGCCGATGACGCAACAGCTGACATAGCTTTCGGAACAGCAATACAAGTTACTGATGCCGGAGGAGGCGCTGTTGAGGATGTATTAGTTAGTTCAGTGAGTGGTGCAATGACAGTTGCAGGAACTCCAGCTGACGATGAATATACATTCTTTCAAATTTACAGAAATGCTTCAGACGGTGCTGATACGTTTACTGGTGATGCAAGATTACTAGGAATTAAACTATTCTACACATCTGATGCCGCAAACGACGGATAGGAGGGTTAGAGTATGTCTTTTGGTTATAAAATATTAGGATTCGGAACTAATGCTAATGCCGGTTGGGATTACTTGGTTGATTATTTAGTAATTGCTGGCGGCGGCGGAGGCGGAAAAGGCCGAGGCGGTGGCGGCGGCGGAGGAGCCGGCGGATACCGAACTTCTTTCCCTGGCGGAACAATGCTTCAACTCGCAGCAGGAACATACCCAGTTAGTATTGGGGGTGGCGGAGGATCAAACTCTGGTGAAGGTGGAACTACTACTTTCAATCCTGGTGGATCTGAAGGCGTAAACATGATTACATCTACATATGGTGGCGGCGGTGAAACTGCTGCAGAACAAACAGCATCCCCTGGAGGATCAGGAGGTGGCGGAGTTCAAAGAGCAGCTGGAACTGGAAACGCTGGAGGTTATTCACCACCAGAAGGTAATAACGGAATAAGCACAAACAACCCGGGCGCTAACAATGGCGGCGGTGGAGGTGGTGCTGGAGCCGTTGGTGGACCATCTACAACTGGAGGCCAATCAGCTAATAGTAATATTTCAGGATCACCGGTTGATAAAGCTGGTGGAGGCGGAGGCGCTCCCGGAGGAAGTGGCGGAGGAGCCGGCGCTGGAAACGGAAATGGTGGAAGTGCACCAGGAAACTCAGGATCAGGCGGCGGAGGCGGAAACAATGGTTTCGCAGCTGGCGGATCAGGTGGATCTGGAATTGCATATATAAGAGCACCCGCAGCAGCAGCAGGTTTATTATCAGCATCCCCTGGATCAAACAGTGTAAGTACACTACCTACCGGAGAGACAGTGGTAACATTTAACACCGGTGGAACTTTAACGGTAGCATAATGGCAATATTTTGTAGTTTAGATTCTAGCAACATCGTCGTAACCACATTTATGATAGACGATGCTGATGTTATTGCTCATGGCGGAAATCAATCAGCTGAAGCAGCAACGTGGGTTCAAAATAATATTAGACCTTTACAACCTGGTGAAGTTAGCTATGTACAAACTTCTCCCGATGGTTCTTACAGAGCTCATAGAGCAAGTCCACATTGGGTTTATGATCCATCAAACGATGTCTTTTATGAAGCACAACCTTATCCAAGTTGGAGCTTAGATGCTTCTTGGGTATGGCAAGCCCCAGTAACTTTTCCTGCAGGCGCAGGAACAACAGAACAGCAAGCAGATATTGCTGTATGGGATGAAGCAGGTTCTCAATGGTATTACTTAGATCCATCAGAAAATCGCTTTAATTGGGACGCAGTAGGTCTTGTTTGGGTAGCTGCCTAATTTTATTGATTTCAAATACATTTCAGGTTATAAGATGTCTAGACAGACATGAACTTAGATTATTATTATTGGTACTTTAAAAAAGAATTAACCCCTCATTTTTGTAATAAAATTATTGCTGCAGCTTTCAAGAGAAAAAAGTTATTAGGCATCACTCATCAAGAGACAAAGATAGCTGCTAAAAAGAAAAACTTTAAAAAACTTTCTAAAAAAAATTTAAAGGACTTAAGAAAAATAAGAGATTCCAGTATAATATGGATGGATGATCCGTGGATTTATGAAGTAATTACACCTTATGTAAATAAAGCTAATGAAAACGCAGGTTGGAATTATGATATAGATTGGACAGAAAGTTGTCAGTTTACAATATACGGTAAAGACCAACATTATGGTTGGCATAATGATAGTTATAAACGTCCCTATAACATGCCGCATGAAAAAAACTTTCATGGTAAAATTAGAAAACTATCTGTATCAATTAGTTTATCTGATCCAAAAGATTATAAAGGTGGAGACTTAGAGTTTGATTTTAGAAATAATAATAATGGAAAACCTAATATATGTAAGTGTAAGGAATTAAAGCCGCAAGGTTCAATAGTTGTTTTTCCTAGTTATATTTGGCATAGAGTAAAACCAGTTACATCAGGCACTAGATATAGTTTAGTACTTTGGAATATAGGAACCCCTTTTAAATGAGTCAATTAACTATTAATACTTGGTTCCCTATTGCCATTGGACAAACTCATTGTCCTTTTATTGAGGAAGTTCAATCTGATTATTTAAAAATAATTAGTAAATTTAAATATAATGAAAATGGTTTTTGTTATGAAGACATACATAAAAATAAAAAGTTTTCTAAATTAAATAAATGGATCACACAGAGTGTCAATGAATATGCACAAGCACATTTATATAAATATAAGTATGAAGCCAAAGATTCTTGGCTATTAGATTATCCAATTGGTAAAGGGCAACCTTTTCATGCTCATCATGGTTATACTATTTCTTGTGTTTTTTATTTAAAAGCTAGTCCTAACGATCAACCTACAATATTTTCTAATCCTTTTATTGATATGAAGAATCCTGTTGGATTAACTCTCACAAATTTTCAAGCTATCAAATTAAATGATTTAACTTACTCTCAATGTGAATACCCTTGTGAAACCGGTAAGCTGGTGATATTTAGAAGTCATATATTACATGCAGTAGATCCTAAAATAACCCCAGAGAAAAGAATTGTTTTCTCTTATAACTTTGATCCTAAATGATAAAAGAATATAAAATTAAAAGTTTAATATTAAGACAAAAATTTAAAGACCATAAAAAGTTTAAGAAACAAATTCTTAACTATTGGAAAGAAGGTAGCGACGAACCTTTTAAAATCAAAGATGATTATTATAATGATAGGTTAGAAAAAAGTGATTGGCCACTAGCAAATAATTGGGACCGACCATGGATTAAATATGCAGCTCCTAGTATTCATCAACACTTAAAATTATTTGCTCAACATCTAGGTTATAGAGATATTAAGCTACACAAGTTATGGTACCAACAGTATGGTAAACAAGATTTACACAACTGGCATATTCACGATGGAAGTTATAGCGGAGTTTATTATGTTGAGTTAGATAAAAAGAGTCCAACAACAGAATTTTTATATGCAGATAATCCAAAGAAAAGTTTTACCATAGAAGTTGAGGAAGGAGATATGGTTTTCTTTCCTTGTTATATAATGCATAGATCAGCTACCAATCAAAATAAAAAAAGAAAATCAATTATTTCTTGGAACACGGATTTTGAGAATATTCAAAAACAGTACTTGGATAATCGTCCTAAAATTGATAGGTTAAAAAAGTGAAGAAATTTAAAAAGGATAGTTTTGTAGTTATAAAGAAAGCATTACCGTTAGATATAGCGGAATTTCTTTTTCATTATTTTATGTTGAAAAGAGAAGTTGCAAAAAAATTAAAAACTGCAAATTTAATGAATGAGGGTGATGGTTTATGGGGCACTTGGAAAGACGCTCAAGTTCCAAATACTTATTCTCATTATTCAGATGTAGCTATGGAAACTTTATTAGTTGATATGATGCCTACCATGGAAAAAAATACGGGTTTAAAATTATATCCAAACTATTCTTATGGTAGAATTTATAAGTATGGAGATATTTTAGCTAAACATACAGATAGACCTAGTTGTGAAATCTCAACTACTTTACATTTAGGCGGGGATAAATGGCCTATTTTTTTAAAGAGTAAAACAAAAACACATAAAGTTAATTTAGCTCAAGGAGACATGCTGGTATATAAAGGTGTTCTTCTAGAGCATTGGCGAGATCCTTTTGAAGGCAAACACCATGCACAAGTTTTTTTACATTATAATAATGCAAAAAAGAAAAAAGCAATTAAATTTGATGGGAGGGAAATGGTAGGATTACCAGTTTCATTTAGAGTATGATAGATAGAGAAATATTAGAGAGAGAATACCAACAAAAAATTAAAGAACTTGAAGACAAACTTTCTATGGCAGAATCTGTCAAGAAAAGTGAAGTTATATTAAACCAAGGACTTAGGGATCAACTTGAAATAAAGGATATACAGTTAGAGGCAATGGCAAGATTAAATAGAGAACTAGCCGAGAAAGCAGGTAGGTTAAGAGAGCAGATAAATAAATGGAAACGTTCATAAGAAAATTTAATATTGATACATCAATTTGTGACGGTTTAATTGATTATCATAATAACAATTTTGAATATAGAGAAGCCGGTAAGTTGGCGGACTATGCACATGGTGGTCCTGTTCTAGATAAGTCTACTAAAGATTCTCTTGATGTTTATTTTTTTGGTTCTTCTAAAGATGGAAGAATTATTAAGTACTTTCAAGCCCTTACTGATTGTTTAATTGATTATCGAAAGCATTATAATTTAAATGACTATGAATCAGCACTTGCTAATAACATACAATACTACCCGCCAGGCGGTGGTTTTAAAAAATGGCATTGTGAAAGACCAACATACGGCAGCTCTAATAGCATAGTTGTTCAAAGAGCTTTAGTTTATATGACCTATCTTAATGATGTCCAAGATGGTGGTGAAACAGAATTTAAATATCAACAAGTAAAAGTTAAACCTAAAAAAGGTCTAACTTTAATTTGGCCAAGTGATTTTACGCATACACACAGAGGTGTTCCATCTCCTACTGAAGAAAAATGGATTGCTACTGGATGGTTTAATATACTATGAAACTATGGTTTAAAGAGAATACTAATTTCTTATCTGAAAATAATAAAAAATTTATTGACGGTACTATCTTAAATAAAGATTTCCCTTATTATTTTCAAGCTGGAGCAGTAAGCTCAAAACAAAAAGATTTTTATTTCTCTCATAAAGTTTTAAATAGATTAGAAGATAGTGAGGATCATTCCAAAGCAATCAATACAGATATAACAACGTACCATTCTACATTAGATATTCTAAAAAATTTTACTAACAGTATTGGAGAGAAGCCTTATTTCTTTACAAGGATTGGATATAACCTTACTTTTAATCCTGGCTTTAATAAATGTGAATCTCATCAAGACCATGACTATGATCATAAACAAATTATTATTTATTTAAATGACTCTGATGCCAAGACTTGTATTCTTAATAAAGGCAAGATCGTAAAAGAGATTACTCCAAAGACAGGTAAAGGAATTTGTTTTAATAATTTACCCCACTATGCGGAGTTCCCAAAGTCAGGAGCTAGATTGGTCTTAGTAGCAACGTTTATATAGTTATGAATAAAGTTAAAAATCAATACGAGAAATATCCTTATCCATATATACTGGATGACCTTGATGGCTTTTTAAAAAGAGTTATTCCTTTAGGAAGTCCCAGTCTTTTCTGGGAAAGACTTTGGCCTGAAAAATCTAAACAAGATAAGTTAAATATATTAATTGCTGGATGTGGAACATTTGAAGGAGCTATGCAAGCTAAACTAAATCCACAATCAAAAGTAACTGCGGTCGATCTATCTTCTACATCTATTGCAGAAAATGAAAAATTAAAAGAAAAACATAAACTAAAAAACTTACAATTAATATGTGGAGATTTTCTTAAGATTAAATTTAAAGACAAATTTGATTTGATTCATTCTAATGGAGTCATTCACCACTTAGAGAATCCAGCGAATGCTTTAAAATGTTTTTACAAGTATTTAAAAGATGATGGGGTTATTAACCTAATGGTCTATGGTACCAAACAACTATGGTCTTTAAACGAAATAAAAAAAGTTTTTAGAAAATTAAAACTAAAACAAGATGAGAAAGGTTTAGAAATAGCTGATCGTTTAATTAAGGAACTTCCTTATAATCATCCTGCAAAGAAATACTATACTCTCTGTAATGAGATGTCTGTAGCTGAAAAAATAGATCTATTGCTTCATGCTCAAGAATGTTTTTTTAATATTAAAGATATTATCACTCTCTTAAAGGACAATAAATTATATATAAAAAATTTTATAACCCCAAATATTAATAGATACCCTGATATCTTAACTAAATTAGATGAGTTTAATAATCTTTCTATAGAAGATAAGTTAACTATGGGTCAAATTCTAAATTTTGATGATGATCAAATAGAGATGGTTATCTGTAAAAATAAAAAAGATAGTTTAATTTATAACAAAATAAACTTTGATGACTGGGGCCTACACGCTAAAGGTTCGGAAATAGATATTGATGACGAGTTAGAAGTGGTATCTTTTCTAAACCCTAATATAAAATTTAAAAAATTAAGTATAGCTTTTAAGGTTAAGGACCGAGAAAAGTTTCTGTCATATGTGACTGGTAAGTCATCTGGTAAAAAGTTCTTTAAGGACTACAATAAGAAACAGGTAAAAATTATGAAAGAGTTTATATTAAAACTGTTCCAACATGGATATGTAGATTTTAAAATCAAATGATAATAGATAGATTCGCCAACTGTTTAACAGCCATAGAGTACCCCAAGAAAAAAACATCTTGGAATATTGCAGGTATTCTAAAAGATAAAAATGCTTTTTATAAATTTGATGTAAGAGAAACATTTAAGCTTCCTGATGGAACGTCTGCTCAGACAGGAAAGACAGATACTCAAGCTGATAAAATGGTATTTGAGAATGAAAATACATGGACCATTATTGATATAGAAGAATTACATAAACACATTAAAAAAACTAAACTAAAAAAGTTCTATTTAAAGGATCTTATAGCTGAATTGGACTGGACAATATGCATAAACAAAACTCGATTACATTAGATATATTTAAGTTTCAAGTCTATCAAACCATATTAAAGGTTGATGTAGATAAGATAAAGAAATTCTGTTCTTCTTTAAAGAAGAAAGATAAAGGAAGAAATCTTAGTAATTTAACTGGTTGGCAATCACAAGACCTTGATCTGTTTAATCTTCCTGACTACATGAAAAAATTAAAAGAACTAATTGAATCTCACGCCAATGACTATGGAAAAGATATGCACATTAGTAAGCCTTTAACATTAGCTAATATGTGGATAAATATAAATGAGTATAAAGATTCTAATAGTCCACACATACATCCCTACAGTGTTTTTTCTGGGTCTTTTTATATAGATGTTACCGAAGATTCTGGAGGAATTAAGTTTTGGAACCCGTCTCATGAGACAATGGGATATGCTTTCAATGACAATATATCAAAGTACGAACAAACAAATTGTTCAACATGGACTGTTGTACCAATGACTTCAATGTTGATATTATTCCCAGGCTATATAAAGCATTCAGTAGAACCAAATATGAATAAAAAGCTTAAAAGGATATCTATTTCCTTTAACTTGGTTACTTAATAGGCATTCCTAAGTAGTTGATTATCATTAAAATCTAGTATATTTGTACTAGAAACGGAATTTTCTATGCTACAAAAGGTTAATTTTTTACCAGGATTTAATAAACAAGTAACACCTACCGGGGCAGAAGGCCAGTGGACAGGAGGTGATTATGTTCGTTTTAGATATGGTACCCCTGAAAAACTAGGGGGTTGGGATCAATTAGGTGGTGATAATCTAACTGGAGCTGGTAGAGCGCTTCACCATTTTGATGATAACGCAGGGGTTAAATACGCTGCGATTGGTACTAACAGAATTTTATATGTTTATTCAGGGGGTCAGTATTATGACATTCACCCTATCGACCGTACAATTACGGGTTGTGATTTTTCTACTACTTCAGGTCAACCTACTGTTACAATAACTTTTCCAACTCCTCATGGAATGTCGGAAGATGATATTGTTCTTTTAGATACAGTCACCGCGCCTCCGGGCTCAGGGTTCAATGATGCAGCTTTTGAAGATAAAAAATTTATGTCAACATCCATTCCTACAGCAACAAGTATTACCATTACGATGGATTCTAATGCATCAGGAACCACAAACAATGTAGGAAGTTGTAGAGCTCAAACTTATTACACTGTGGGTCCCGCTCAGGAACTTGGTGGATTTGGTTATGGTACCGGTCAATGGTCAGGAACTGCTTCGGGTCCATCTACTACTACCTTAGCCGCTAATATTACTAATACCAGCACAACTACTATTACTCTTGCCAGTTCGGCAGCTTTTCCTGCTTCAGGAGAAATTAGAGTAGGATCAGAAGATATTAGTTACACCTCTAATGATGTAGCTACAGGAGTTCTTAGTGGAGGAGCGAGAGGAGTAAACGGAACCACACCAGCAGATAGTTCAAGTTCCCCTTCTACTCACAGTTCTGGTGATACAGTAACCAATATTTCAGACTATGTTGCTTGGGGTGAATCTTCTACAGAAGAAGTAACTCTTGAACCAGGTATGTGGGTTCTTGATAATTATGGTACTACTCTCCTGGCACTTATTTATAATAGTAAATGTTTTTCATGGGATCCAACTGTTGCTAATCCAACTGGAGTTAGAGCCACAGTTTTATCGGGTGCACCTACAGCTTCAAGACACATGTTGGTATCACCAACAGATCGTCATTTAATTTTCTTTGGAACTGAAACTACAATTGGAACTGCTTCTACACAAGATGATATGTTTATCCGATTCTCAGATCAAGAAAGCACAAGTGATTATACTCCTACTGCAACCAATACAGCAGGTACTCAACGACTATCTAATGGTTCTAAAATTATGGGAGCTATACGAGGTAGGGATGCAATCTATGTTTGGACAGATACAGCCATCTTTTTAATGCGTTTCGTAGGTCAACCTTTTACCTTTTCTTTTGAACAAGTGGGAACCAACTGTGGTTTGCTTGGAAAAAATGCATGCATAGAAGTTGATGGTACCGCTTTCTGGATGTCAGAGAATGGATTCTTTAGTTATTCTGGTCAGCTTCAATCAATGCCATGCCTTGTTGAAGATTATGTTTTTGATGATTTAAATAGTACTTCTAGAAATTTAATTACTGCTGGTCTCAATAACTTGTTTGGAGAAGTGAACTGGTTTTATTGCAGCTCTAGCTCACAAGTAGTAAATAGAGTAGTAACTTATAATTATCTAGAATCAGGAATGCTTAAAAAACCTATATGGTATACCGGTTCTTTAGCTAGAACAGCTTGGGCTGACTCTTCTATTTATGCTAAGCCCCATGCTTGTTATTACAATAGTTCTAATAATAGTTCTTTTGATGTCGTAGGTAATACGGACGGAACTACTATATACTATGAGCACGAAACAGGGACTGATCAAGTTAATGCTGGAGGAGCAGTAACCCCTATTTTAGCTACTATAACTTCTGGTGATTTTGATATTACCCAGAAGAGAGCGGCACAAGGACAAATGCTGGGAACACCAGATCTAAGAGGAGATGGAGAATATCTAATGAAAATACGTAGATTTATTCCTGATTTTATTAATCAAACAGGAGACACCAGAATTACTTTAATGCTTAGAGATTACCCTAATGATACCTCTGCTAGCTCTTCATTAGGTCCCTTTACAGTTACCACATCTACTGATAAAGTAGATACTAGAGCAAGAGCGAGAGCTATTGCATTAAAAGTAGAAAACACAGCAGTTTCTCAAGACTGGAAACTGGGAACATTTAGACTGGATATACAACCAGATGGGAGAAGGTAATGGCTAAAAAATCAAATGGAATAATGGATATAGCTACAGAAGGAAATAGATATCATACATTTGAAAATTATAAAAAAGGTAAAAAAGTAACTGTTCCTAAATCCTTTCAAGCAAGATCTCATTCAACACCTGTTAAGTTAGCTTACATTACAGATGCTGAAGCTAAGTTATTAAAAAAACATAAACCCGGTGTGCCTCACGAAGGACCAATGGGTATCCCTAATTATAATGATTATGATCCTTCTGGAGGCGGATACGGAACTGCAACAGCTGGATCACAAATGAGTGGATTTGAAACTGGTAATCCAAATGAATCGTCTAGAGCAGATGCAAGATCTTTAGGTTATAGTCCTAAAGATGTAGCCGATATTAGAGGCGGAGCATTGAGAGCTGGTGCTGGACAAACAGTTAATCCAGGTTTATTTGGATCAAGAAATAGACCGGGTGTTAATGTTAATAGAGGTTTTAACCTAGGCACTTTAGGTCGAGGGATTATGAGTATATTTGGAGGAATACCTGGAATGATAGGTTCTGCACTATCTGCTGGCTGGGGAAAATTCTCAGGAAAAGATTTAGCTAATGCAACGGATAAATCTATTACAGAAGATCCAGATTATGCAAAAGATATAGATACAGGTTATGCAAGAACACATTTAGCTGACCTAGCTAGTAAAATGGCACCTGTTGAAACAGTTGCACCTGTAGGATATGACCAGTCTATGGATCGCGATTTTACTGAGGCACATGCTAAAGATGGTGGAAGAATTGGGTATAGAAATGCAGGACCCGTTCTTGATGAAGCCGTACAAGAAGATTTAGGTGTTCAAGATTTTATGATAGACCAAGGAATTCCTTCTGATCAAATGGCAGAAGGGGAAATGGATGGAGCTATTTTTAATATGAGAGTAAAAGAATTAATGAAGATGGGTCTAGATTATGACGACGCCTATGATATTGCTGCACAAGAATTTCAAGATCTATTTGCTGAACAATCTGATCAAGACCAAGGAATAGCGAGTATAATATAATGGCAAAAATTACCCAGGCGTTAACCCGTGCAAGTAAAGAGTACGATCAAAAAAATGCACAAGCTCTAATCAGAGATTTAGATGCTATTGTCAATAAACTTAACACCTCTTTTCAAGAAGAAGTAAAACAGGAGATAGAAGCTAAAGCCTTCTTTATGGAATAATGGCAGTAGTTAATGAATATAAATTTGCAGGATTAAATGCCAATACAGATAACACAGAAAAGGATCCTTTTGGAACAGGTAATCCTTTAGTAAGTGAGACATATGTTATTAAATCTATTATAGTTAAATCTGCAGGAACTCCTACACCTACAGTAACAAATAATGGTATTGTTGTTATACAAGCAGCAACATTAACAGCTAACGAAAGTAAAGAATTATTAACTCAACCGTTAATAGTACAAGGGGGAACTACCCTTACAATAAAAGCAGGTAGCGCAGACGCTTTTACATTTGGCGTCAGCTATTTAAACATTAAAAAAGAGGTAACTACATAATGGAACTTAAACCAGCTAAAGTCACTACGACTATAACTAATAAGAACACAGGGGAAATTTATAAGACAGAAGAGGAGTGGAAATCCAAGGGAATTGACGAAAAAGACATCCGAAGAGACGTCCACGTCTTAATGCCAAAGCTTGATTTATTTGGAAAAACAAAGTAGGTTGAAAATTTAGGCTAAATTATGACAATATCAAGAATGCAAGAACCCAGACAACTATACGGACTAGGTAGTTTTGTTAAGAAGATAACAAAACCCATTAAGAAAGCCGTTAAAAGTCCATTAGGAAAAGCAGCTTTACTCGCAGCTGGTGCTTATTTTGCGCCTACAATGTGGGGTGGAGCAAAAGGTCTTGGAGGCTGGAAAACAGGTATAGGGGCTTTACGTAATAAAGCATTCGGACAAACAGCTAAAAATTTTGTAATGAATAGAGACGGACCTGCTAAGGGTATGTTAGGTAATGTATTCGATTGGATGAAAGCAAACAAAGGCAAAACAGCAATGTTAGGTTTAGGTGCAGCCGGAATGGCAGCGCCTTTTTTCGCAGGTAATGTAGACGAAGAAGAAGAAGGAGATTCTTGGGAGGTTACACCTTCAAGTATTGCTAACATTAGAAACATGGCAAGGAATCAAGATCCAAGTTTAGCTTTTATGCCTAATCGAAACTATGTTCAACCTGGATATTATTTAAAAGATGGTGGAATCGCGGGCTTAGCAAACGGCGGTAATCCAGCACAAGCTCAAGCAGAACAAATGCTACGAGCTGAATATCAAAAGTATCGTAACCAAGGTGGTACGATGTCTTATCAACAATTTAAAATGGCAGTCGTACAACAGGCTCAAGGTCAAGGCCCCATGGCTCAGGGACAATCACAAAGACCCGGGTATCAAGGTGGGGAACTCGTAATGGATGAATCTATGATGGCGGAAACTCCAACAGGAATGATGGAAGAAAATATTGAAGAAGTTCAAGGTGAACCTACTAGAGAAGAATTAGAAGTTCTTGCTAGAGAGATTTTTCAATTACGATTAGAAGAATTAGATGAAGAACAATTAATGGTTGTTTATCAAGCGGCAATGGAACAACAACCTAGAGAAGAAATGATGCAAGAACAAGATGTTCAATTTGCAGCTGGTGGCGGACTTATGGGTTCTCATGTTCCTGGATATACAACACCTCCGGGCTACAATAGATTTGATTATCCAAGCGGAGGAGTCAGAGTTGGAAGAGCTGAAGGTGGAATCATGGATCTTGGTGGTCAAGAAAAAGATTATAGAAACGAAGGTGGTTTTGTAGCTATCGGCGGAGAAGAAAGAGCTGACGATGTACCAGCTCGATTAAGTAAAAATGAATTTGTATTTACAGCAGATGCTGTAAGAGCTGCAGGTGATGGAAACATTGATCAAGGCGCAGAAGTAATGCAAAACATGATGGAAAATTTAGAACAAGGCGGACAGATTTCTGAAGAGTCTCAAGGACTCGGGGCTCAGGGAATGTATGATCAACAACAAATGTTACAATCAAGGATGGCATAATGGCAAACGGATTACCAGATTATTTACAAGACACAGCAAAAGATTACGCTAAACAGGCAACAGCAACTTATTCAGCACCGATAGATACAAGTAAATTTACCGGTTCACAATTTGTTGCGGGCGAAGATCCTTTACAAACATCTGCTATTAACTTAGCAACACAAGGTGTTGGATCTTATCAACCTTATTTAACAGCCGCTCAAGCTAATCTTGGAGCAGCTGGAACAGCTGCAGCAGGACTAGGAGCATTAACAGGACCAACAGCTTATCAACCTTTCATGTCTCCATATCAACAAGATGTAATTGATGCATCAATGACAGAATTTGATAAACAATCTGACATGCGAGGACAACAATTAAGAGATGCAGCAGTAGGTGTCCCGGGTGCTTTTGGTGGTGGACGTGAAGGCGTTCAGCAAGCTGAATACCAAGCACAATCAGATAGAGACAGAGCATTACTTCAAGCAGGATTATTACAGCAAGGCTACGGCAATGCACAACAAGCAGCTCAACAAGCTTTCGCTAACCAACAAGCAATTGCTCAAGGTCAATTAGGATTAGGCACAGCCCAGATGGGACTATCTAATTTTCAAAGATCAGGACTCGGCGCAGACATCGGAGCACTAGGACAGATGGGTGCAATGAGACAAGGTTTAAATCAAGCTCAATTAACAGCACAACAACAAGCAGCACAAACTGCAGCTTATGAACCTTACCAAAGATTATCTCAGTATGGTCAAGGTATTACAGGATTAACTGGTGGAGTAGCCTCAGCACAGTACCAAGAACCTCAACAACAAAGTCCTTGGGCGTCAGCTTTAAGTACAGCCTTAGGAGTAGGAGGATTGTACCAAAAAATATTCCATCCTCAACCAATGTTTGGTAAGTAATTATGAGAACTTTAAAAAGACCAATGTTTAACATGGGTGGCCCTATCAAAGAAGGGATCATGCATGGAATTAGAGAACCAAAAAAAGATGGTGGCACACCTGGAGTTGGTTATGGTTTAGTTGGGGATAAAAGATATCCTAAAACAGGTGGTCGGGAACATCATTGGGCTTTTCTTCCTTGGTTAATAGGTGCAGGAGGAACTGCATTAAGAACAGCGCCTACGGTTTATAGAGGAATGAAAGCAGCTAGAACTTTGGCTCCAGGAAAATTAGGTGCATGGGGAAGAGTAAAAGATGTTCTTGGATTTGGTGCTCCGAGATATAGAGCTACTTCTGCTACAATAAAAAGAGGTGGACCAAGAGTGCCTGATGCACAAGGAAGTTATTCTCCTGTAACTCTTACTCCAGGTAAAGATATGGGTATACTACAGGCTTTAAAAGATCCTAAAAGATTTGGTATGTTTCTTAGAGAACGTCCTTTTACATCTTTAACAGCTCTTACACTTCCTGCGACGGCTATTGATATGGGAAGAGAACATGGACCAGGTGTAGCAAAAGGAGCATGGAATTTAACAAAAAGATATGCAGCTGGACTAATACCAGGTGATCAAAGTCATTGGTATACAGATCCACCGCCACCTACAGATGTCCCATTAAACCCTAATCTTGAAATGAATATTAAGAAGAAGAAGAAAACACAAGGGGCTGGTATAGAATTGACAGATCAACAAAGAAAAGATTTTGCTGCTAAACAAAGAGACGAAAGAGTTCAAAAATATATGGACATGATGGGTTATGACAGATCTAAAAAGACAGCGGTTGCTGATGCTCTAATTGATGCAAGTAAAATTGTAAGTGATAGAGGAACATTAGATAGAAAAAATATTACAGCTGAATTAATTAATCCAATTATTCAAGCAACAAGTAAACGTTTTGATAAACCAGAACAAATTAGAGAAGCAGTAGGTTTAATGGCAGCCAAAGCTGAAATTCAAAAAGATTTAGAAAAAGAAACCAAAGCACAAGATAGAAAACTTAAAGGATTACAAATAGAGGTTGCACAACAAAAATTAGGGACAAACTTTGAAGATGATCTAAGAGTATTAATTGCTGGTAGCAAAGACAAAGTAAATAAAAAACAACTTGAAAGATTTGCTCGTCTTACTGCAGATAAATATGGTGACAGCTTTACAGTGGTGGAAGACGCAAGTGTAATTGCGGATAAACCTGGTGTGTATATGCTAGAAGATAAAATATTCAGAGTCGATGAAGAAGGTAATTCTAAACAAATCGTATAGGAGGATGAATGTCAACTCTCCAAGAACAGATAGCTCAAACATACGGAAGTGGCACTGAAAACACTAATAAAGTAGGAACATTTGAATCAGTTTTATCTGGAATAGGTTCCGGTCTTATTGGTATTCCTAAAGGTTTATTTTCTTTGGGCGCAACGCTCATGGATCTAGGGGTTAACTCAGGCAAAGCAGCTAAAGTAGAGCAATGGTTTGATGATCTCACAGATTGGGATGAAAAAGCTGAAGCAACAACAGCTGGAAAACTTACAGAAGTTTTAGTTAACATTGGTGTTCCTGGTGGTTTAGCTTTTAGACATGGAACTAAGATGGCAAATCTAGCCATGCAAGCTTCTAAAAATGGAAAATATTTAGACCTTAATAATCCTATTTTAAAGAAAGGATTAAAAGATACCTACAAGCTTACTAAAAAAGGTAAAACAAAAGAGTTTATGACAGGTGCTTTACTTGGTGGTGCAGCCGAAGGAGTATTTGTAGGGGACGTTCAAGATGTTGGAAGTTTAGGAGATCTTTTAGGAGGTCCTACCGAAATAGATAGAACTGAAGGCACCGATGCTGTTAGAGATTTATTAAACAGAATTAAGTTCGGAACTGAAGGAGCCATGTTCACAGGCTTGATCGGAGGAACGGGAGCAACAATTAGAAAATTAAGAAACAGGAACAATGAATTAGATATTGCCAACAGTAAATTAGATCGATGGATTGATAAAGTAGGATCCTGGTTCAGGTCTAGAAGTGGCTGGACACCTGAAGCATTTGCTGAGTTTAGAAAATCAAAAGGACTGGCAGGAGGTGATGCACGATTCGCTAAAACAATGTCTAGAGATATTGATAAATCTATTGATGCCATGTATCCAAAAATGAAATCTATTATGGATAACTCGCCGACAAGTAAAGCCCGAAATGAATTTATGTCGGATGTGCAGGATGCACTTATGTCTGGAGAAGCAAGAATAAGTGACGAATTAATTGATGCTAGAGGATTAAAAGCTGGACAACCTGGGTTTGATAAAGCCACGGCAAGAACAGGTAGAGTAGACTGGGGTCCAATGGAAAAAGATAAACTTGAAAAAGTTGTTAGAAAAATGGACGAACTTTTACCTAAAGACAAAGCCGCCAAAGCTATTGCAGATCTGACTGGAAATTTGAGCGCTATTAGAACTAAATGGGGTGGTCTCTTTGATGAATTGGGAAAATCTTTAACCCCTGATGAAATTAAAGAATTTAAACTATTGTTTGGTCAAAAATTTAAAGATTATTTAGGAAATACTTATGAGTTTATGTACAGAGATTCTTTAATCCCTTGGTTTAGATATAAACCTACTCAGGAACTTATTGATAGAGCAAAAGAAGTATTTATGGACAGTGCTAGAGAAGCCAAAAGAAAAGTACTTCCTGAAGAAGCAGAAGCCATGGTCTCTAACGTTATTAGAAGTGCGCGTATGCCTAAAGGATTTAGAATGGATAGACCTTCGGATGCTATATTTAATATTCCTGATTTCTTTGTAAATAGAGCAATATTAAGTGAGACAACAGAGAAGGCAGGTAAGGAGGTAGGTAAAACTCTAAGAGGAAGTCAAATGATAAATATAGCACAGTTAGAACCAAAAACTAGGAAAGTATTTGAAGACCTATTAGGTAAACAAAAAAATCCTATGCAGACTATTTTAGCAGGCACTGCTAAACTTTCTATGATTGTCAGAAGAAATGTATTCTTTAAAGATTTAATGAAAAAGAATGATGAACTTATAAGAGCTGGAAAGACTCCTATGTTTGTTCGAAGTGAAGATGAAGCATTACGTTTATATGGAGATAACTATAAACGAATAGCTCCATTAGATCCTACTGAAAGCTTACATGTAGGAACTAAAGCAAGACAATCGTATGTTAAAAAACTAAAAGATAAAGGTCAGCAACCTAAAATAACTGCTGAAGGAATGACCAATCCTTTTTCAGATCCTAATGCCCCTTTTTTTTCTACGCCCGGTATGGCTGATGCATTAGAACAAGTAGGAACAAAGATAGCTGATAGACAAATGATTGGCCAACTTTATCATAGCTTACTTCTTTATCCAAAAGCCACTTCACAAATTGCTAAAACAATTTTATCGCCTGTGACTCACATGAGAAATTTTATAAGTGCTGCAGCGTTTGCATCAGCAAATGGAATTGTTCCTTTTTCAGATAAGGAAGCTATCAAGATGGCTTACTCTGCTTTACAAACTCCTTTGAAAGGAACCGGTTTAAACAATAAACTTTACGATAGACTCTTAGAACTTGGAGTGGTGAATACTAACGTACGATTAGGAGATGTAAGTAAACTATTGGAGGACGTTAAATTTGGTGAGACCATGACCGCTAACATGGGAGGATCTCTCTTAATGAAACAACTCTCTAAAATAAAATCCGTAGGTCAAGATTTATACACAGCTGAAGATGATTTCTGGAAAATATATTCTTGGGCGGTAGAAAAAAAGAGAATGGAATCAGCTTTTAGAAGCATAGGACTTACTAAAAATCAAAATCAGACTTTTAAAAATGCTGCTGGTGAAACAATTAATTTAACTGAGGACTGGTTGGAAAGAGAAGCAGCCGACATTGTTAAAAATAATATCCCTAACTATGATTTCGTTTCAGACTTTGTTAAAGGCACACGTAAATTACCTTTAGGAAATTTCGTATCGTTCCCTGCAGAGATTGCAAGAACAGGAACGAACATTGTGGAACGAGCTTTAAGAGATATTAATTTTGAAGTAATAGTAAATGGAAAAAAGGTTAAACCTTTTGAAGCGCTTGGTTATCAAAGATTGTTAGGTTTTGGTGCAACGGTTGCCGCAATTCCTTACGCAACAACTGAAATGTTCAAGGTACTTTATGATGTAACCGATGAAGAACAAGCAGCTATTAGAAGATACGTAGCGGATTGGTCTAAGAATTCAACTATTCTCCCTATTAAAGATGAAAAAGGAGAGTTTAAATATGTCGATTTTTCTCATGCTAATGCTTATGACACTCTATTAAGACCGGTTCAAACTGTTATTAATTCAGTAGCTGATGGAAGAAAAGATAACGATGGTATTATGGATGATTTTATGTTGGGAACTTTTACATCTATGAAAGAATTTGCTTCACCATTTATTTCAGAATCTATTTGGACGGAAGCAGCATCTGATATTATTATGAGAGGAGGAAGAACTCGAGACGGTTTTGAAGTTTATAATGAAAAGGATAACTGGGGAAATAAAACAAAAGCTATCTTTAAACATTTAGTAGAAGCTCAAATGCCTTTTTCTTATCCTCAACTTAAAAGATTAGATAGATCTCTTAAGCCAGTAGATGTTCTGACTAAAGGAAAATATGATGATTATGGACAAGACTATGAGTTTGGTGACGAGTTTGCAGGACTCTTTGGATTCAGAGCTGTTCAAGTAAATCCAGGTCGAACAATGAAATATAAAGTAGCTAACTACAAAAACGGAGTTAGAAAATCTGGATCTTTATTTACAAGAGTAACTTTAAAAGGTGGACCTATTGAACCAAGAGAAATTGTTGATGCTTATATCAATGCCAATAGATCTTTGTTTAAAGTAAAGAAAGATCTTAAACTTGATATGGATGCCGCAAGAATATTAGGTATATCCGATGAAAAATATGATCAGGCTCTCGGCGGAGTATCTAATGTGGAACAGAGTGCAATTGATGATGGTGAATTCAGACCTTATAGTATCTCTCCTAATATAGAAGAAGCTTTCCAAACTCATGCAGATGAAATGGGAGTCGCTAATCCTTTAGACGCAGCTTATGATATTATAAGTAATCTTGAAGATGAGTTCTCTGACCTTACTTTAGATGGTTTATTTCCTAGTATAGAAAATCCTCTTACTCCAAGTATTATGGATATGGGACCTATTCCAGGCTTAAATACAGGTACTCCATTACCGTTTTCTCCTGGCGTTAGCCCTCAAGCAGTGACAAATCAAGGTGGAAATATGAACTATAATCAACTGACAACCCAACAAAAAATTGATATACTATTTGGTAGAAACTAATCCAAAATAATATATGGCAAAATCAGAATATCAAGATATTATAAATGAATATAAGGAGCAGGTTCGAATCCTTAAAGAGCAGGTTAATGAACTGACCGATGCTTGCAAAGCGAAAGACTCTGCGTTAAAACGATCACTACAGAAACTAGAATATACAACCGACGATTTAGATAAACTACAGACTGAAACCAAAGAGAAGGATAATAAAGATGAAACTAAGTAATAATTTTAGCTTATCAGAGCTTACCAAGTCACAGACAGCCGAGAGAAAAGGCATTGATAATACTCCTAGTGCTGAGCACCAGGAAAACCTAAAATTGCTCTGTGAGAGCGTCCTACAGCCAATTAGGGACCACTTCTCTCGTGTAGTGAGTGTTTCTAGCGGATATCGTAGCCCAGAATTGTGTGTTGCCATAGGTAGCTCCACAAAAAGTCAGCATGCCTCAGGCTGCGCGGCCGACTTCGAAATCTTTGGAGTATCTAATAAAGAATTAGCAGATTACATCAACGAACACCTAGACTATGATCAATTGATCCTCGAGTACTGGAAAGAATCAGATCCGAACTCGGGCTGGGTCCACTGCTCATATTCTAAAAATCATAACCGAAAACAGTATTTGAAAGCTTTCAAAGTTGATGGCTCTACGAAATACGAACCAATGGTGTAAATACCGAAAAAATTTTTGAGCCGACTTTTACTACACTCCCAGAAAATATAGGATGAATTAATAAGATTAGAAAAATCCCACCAAGCGTTTTTTTAATTTTTTTTCACCTACTGCCATGCGGTTTATTTTTTGCCTTAATTCACTTTGCTCATTTCTAGAGCATTTCCAAAAAGTGCATATGGTATAATAACGTATGAAAAAGAAAGACGAAGAAAAACTAACATCGGAAGAAAAACTTAAACTATACAAACAATGGGTTAAGTTTTATCGAGAACATAAATGGGTACAACAAGAAAACGGCCGTTGGATATTTGTTGAGTTTGAATTAACTAAAGTCGAATCAGAATTAGATTAAGCAAACCCTAACCAACCAGTTATTATGTACTTTTCATGCTTGTCGGTAATTTGACCTTTATGTGTGTGAGTAAAATCTGTCGGCCAAATAAGAGTTAATCCTTTTTCTGCAGGAGTTGTTAATTCTTGATATTTGAAATGAGTACCGCCATCAGGCACATCGTTTAAATAAGTCATAAAAACTAAACAACGATTTTCTCTTCTACTAGATCTTTCAAAATGCCACTGTTTAAATCCTTCTCCAGGATTATAATATTGAATTTGGTAGGCTTCCCCCATTCCAAATTTCTGAAATTGTTCAATTTCAGGATATTTCTTTTCATATAAGTGAATAATTCTTTCTATATGATTTTTATAAAGCATCGCAGTTGGATGATTATAATAAGGATTCATAGGGATTTCGGTAGATACTTTTTGAGTAGGATCAACACGTACAGGAGGACCTACAACTCCAGGTTTGTGATATTCTTTGTTTTCTTTAAATAATTTTATAAGATCATCACAAATTACAGGAGGAATATACCAGCCCCCTATCATACTATTAATGGGTAAACTATGTTCTTTTAAATCCATGCTTTTAATTCCTCACCCATTATCTTGCTAGCAATATTTATTTTTTTTCTCAAAGCTTTAACAATTCTTTCATCAATAGTGTCTTCTACCATAATATCGATATAAGTCATAGGGAAATGTTGGCCGATTCTATCAATCCTTGCTTCTGATTGTTGACGTTTTTCTAAATCATAACCATTTGAGTAATATATCATGGTTGAAGCAGCTGTTAGAGTTATACCATAACCACCGGTCTGAGTAGTTCCAACTAAAAATCTAACAGGACTTTCTTTGTCTTGAAATTTTTTAATATTATCCTGACGTTCACTCATAGGAGTTTTTCCATAATAAGTTACTACAGAGTTATCCCCATACTCTTCTGTAAGATGTTCAACTATTGTTTCTACATCGTACTGGTAATGTGCCCAAATAACAACTTTTCCGTGTATCTCTTCTAATGTGTCAAGCAATTCAACTGTACGATTATTTTTTATAGGTTTAATAGTTCCATCATCCGCTGTAAAATGACCACAATTAATTTGCTGGAGTCTCATAAGTTGAGTTAAGACGGTAGCTGTTGTCATTTGCTTTCCTTCCATTTCAGCAAGAGCTAAATGTTTCATTTGTTTATAAATTTTTTCTTGCTCAGGAGTTAATTTAATAATTCTTTTCATATAAGTTTTAGGAGGAAGATCTAAACATTCATCTTTCAGAACCCTATAAGAAAAAGGTTTTAATTTTTCAGCCAATTCTTCAAGATGTCTATACCCGACTACTATTTGAACTGAACGGCCACCAAAGTTAGCTGTTTTCATTACCGCATATCGAGTTCTAAATGTATAATAAGAAGAATGACCTAATAATTCTGGCTCTAGAAAATCACATTGTTTATATAAATCTAAAGGAGATTTTGTAATAGGTGATCCAGTAAGAATTCTTCTATACTTTGAGTGTTTACTTAAAGCACATATATTTTTAGTACGTTTGGCATCAGGATTTTTAATAGTAGTACTTTCATCGACCGCAAATAAAGTATTATGACAGCTTAAAAATTTATAAGCAAAATCTACTCCTTTTTTAGTAGAGAAAGCTTCTACATTCATTATTAAAACATGAAAATTTTCTCCTTGTTCAAAAAGAAGATCTAATTTTTGTTGTTGTTTTTTATTTATATTGGCTTGCCACAACACAACTCTTTTCTCAATATGATCAGGTAGATGGGTAGGTATTTCTTGATTATACCAGGTTCCAACTACTCCTTTTGGTGCCACAATTAAAGCTCCATTTATTTTGCCCCCATCATATAACAGAGCAAGATTATCAAGTAGCACTTTAGATTTACCTGTCCCCATTTCCATAAAATAAGCATAATAGGGTTGGGACCAGGATGCTTCTAATGCCTTTAACTGATGCTTATAAGGCGGTGTCTTAAATTTATAATTCATAATTTTTATTCTTTCTGTATTGACTTTATATATAGAACATCCTATATTGTTTGTCAATGAAAGAAAATACAGTATATGTTATACAAGAAATTCCGGGTACTGCATCGGGTAAGCCTAAAATTAATATTTTAGGGGCTGCTCAATACGGTAATTTTAAATTTTTATTACCGGAACTTTCTCAAATAATTTTCTCTCCAGGTCCTTTAATTTTTAAATTAAGAAAATCTTTAAGGGATTTTAGCGAAGAAGATTATCTATTATTGACAGGAGATCCTGCTATTATTGGAGTTGCATGTTCTATAGTTTCTGACATTACAAATGGTAAATATAATTTACTAAAATGGGATAAACAAGAAAGACAATATTATCCTATTAAAATAAACCTACACGAGAAAGGAGAAATCGATGAACAACATTGATTTTGAAACTGATCAGAGAGAAGATTTAGATTCAGTAAATGAAGCTAAAACTTTATCAGATCAAGTAGTTAAGCTAACGCGTCTAGAGGATGAGTTGGCTGAAAAAGAAAAGGAACTAAAAGAACTTAAAAGAAAAGTAGATTTAGTTTCAGGAGAAGTCATTCCCACAATGATGCAGGAAATGAACATCTCTACATTAAAACTCGCAGACGGTTCTTCAGTTGAAGTTAAACCTGTCTACGGTGCTTCTATTCCCGTTGCAAAACGAGAAGAAGCATTTAAATGGCTTCGAGAAAACGGCTTGGGTGATCTTATTAAAAATGAGGTTACTGTTGCCTTTGGTCGTAACGAAGACATCAAAGCTAGCGATTATGCTACCTTTGCTAAAGGTCAAGGATATGAACCTGTCCAGAAATTAAAGGTTGAACCTATGACACTTAAAGCATTAGTTAGAGAGCGCGTTGAGTCTGGACAAGACATGCCTTCTGACTTATTTAACATGTTCACGGGCAGCAGAACAAAAATAACAAGGAACAAATAATCATGAACAAAGAACAAGGAACCATGACAAACAAAACCGAGGCTCCTCTTCCAGCAAATGTGTTTGAAGAAGATGCAGCAAAAGGTTTAGGTAATATAAGTCAACAAGACTTAGCATTACCTTTTTTAAAAATCCTTGCACAATTATCACCTGAAGTAAATGAAAGGGATGGTAAATATGTGAAAGGTGCCAAGGCAGGAATGATATACAATTCTGTTACTGGCGAGTTATATGATGGCGTGGAAGGCATTGACGTTATTCCAGCTTTTTATAAACTCGAATATCTTGAATGGAAGGATAGAGGAGAAGGTCTAGGTGCCCCTGTGGCAATATATCCCTCTTCATCCGACATCATGTCAAAAACAAAACCGGATGCAAATTATAAAGATAGATTACCTAATGGTAATTATATTGAAAAAACTGCATCACATTTTGTGATAATCTTAGGAGACAGTCCTTCGACAGCATTGATTTCGATGAAATCTACTCAATTAAAAATTAGTAGAAAATGGAACTCAATGATGAATGGTCTAAAACTAAAAGGTAAGAACGGATTATTTACTCCGGCATCTTTTAGCCATATTTACAAACTAAAAACAACTCAAATGTCAAATGATAAAGGCACTTGGTTTGGTTGGGAAGTAAGTAAGGTTGGACCAGTTACTGATGGTTCACTCTATCAGCAAGCCAAAACGTTTTCTGAAAACATTTCTAAAGGAAGTGTTAAAGCAAAACACGGTGAGGAAAAACCTAAAGGTTCTGAATCGCATTTCTAGTTTCTTCGAACGAAGAAAGTATGCATGACGTGGGCCTGGAGGGAGACTGAAGGGCCCATGGAAAGATATTATGAATGAGAAATACATACAGATTTTTAATGGATATAGAGGAGCTTATGGTGTCGCTAATATTAAGAACGCTTATCGTGATCCCGAAAGTGGAAAACTTAGATTAAAGCCAGGAGACTATCGCTGGAACTATGAAGAACTAACTGATCAGGTATATCTTGATCATTTAAATGGCGTTAAATCAATTGGAATGCAACCCTGTAATGAAGAAGGGGAAACTAAATTTGGAATCATAGATATAGATCCATCTAATTATGAAAACTTTGACAAAAAATTTGTCATAGACAAAATTCAAGAATACAAACTACCTCTTATTCCAATCTTATCTAAGAGCGGATCACTTCATTTATATGTCTTTATGCAAAAGTTTGTAGATGCAGCCACACTAAAATCTTTTTTAAGTAATCTTCTTCCTCTCTTTAATTTAAAAGCAGACACAGAAATTTTTCCAAAACAAACACAGTTAACTAAAGATTTAGAAAGAGGAGGATTAAGACCAGGACAGTTTATTAATTTACCTTATTTTAATAAGACAGATAGAAGAGCTTTAAATGTAGATGGAACCGAATTTACTTTTGACCAATTCATAACTTTAGTTGAATCTAATCTAGTTCATCCTGATGAATTAAATAAAATTACTGAAGGAATCGATCAAGCAATTTATGAAGGTGCCGATGATGAATTTAAAGATGGACCACCATGTCTCGCTACACTTAGCAAGATTATGAAGAATCCTGCCTTTGATGGCAAGGACCGATTTATGTATAATTATCATGTATTTGTAAAGATGAAGTATGAAGATACGTGGAAACAAAAAGTTAAAAATGCACCAGTTAAATATTTTGAACAACAGCACGCTAATGCATGGGATGATAGAATCCTTAATGCTAAAATAAGATCATGGAATAAATCTGAAAAAGGATTTACTTGCACTGAAAGTCCTATTAACGATCATTGTAAAAAAGGAATATGTATTAAGAAAAAATTTGGAGTATTAGCTGGCTCTAAAGGAACTTACCCAATCTTAACTAATCTTAAAAAAATAGATCTTGATCCTGAACCCGAATATGAATTTGATGTGATTAAACCTGATGGAGTAAGCACAGCTACGGTTCATTGTCGTTCGGTTGAACATGTAAATGATCAACGTAAAAGAAGAAACTCTATAGCTAAAGCTGCAGGATTTGCTCCTCCAATTATTAAAGGAGATAAAGATCAAATGGTTCTGGATGCATTATGGAAAACTGAAAAAATAGTTAATCCTCCAATTGGAACAACTTCTAAAGAAAAATTACATGATGTTCTTCATGCTAAGATCAATGGTCCTAAAGCAATGAACGATGCTGCATTTAAAACAGGAACAGTATTAATAGAAGATGGATATGCTTTTTTTAAATTTGATAAATTTTATGACAAATTAAAATCTAAGAATTGGAAATATAGTGAAGATAAAACAGGTACTATGATGGAATCAACTTATAAAAAATGTGACATAGAATTTCTAGATCAAAAAAGATTTCCTACTAAAGACAAAGGAAAATATAACACACCTACTAAAAACATCGTAAAAATTTCTATTAAAGAATTTGAAAATGTACCTATCCACCACACTAAACTTACACATAAGAAGGATATAATATGATGAGAAAAATACTCGGGCCTCCGGGAACAGGGAAAACAACGCGACTTTTAAATTATGTTCAAACTTTTATTAAACTAGGAACTCCAATTGATAAGATAGGATACTTTGCTTTTACTAGAAAGGCTGCTACTGAAGCTAAAGGAAGAATGCTTGATCAAAATCCTCACCTTAACGAAAAACAATTACAACATTTTAGAACACTACATTCTTTAGCCTTTTGGAAATTAGGAATGAAGAAAAGTGAAGTAATGCAGGACGAACATTACGAAGATATCGGAAGAAGTTTAGGTATAGAAGTAACTATTTATAGTGAAGGCCAAGAAAAAACAGGGTTTGTAGATTCAGACAGTGAGTATTTCAATATAATTAATGCTGCACGAATTAAGGGAATATCTATTGATGATGAATATAATACAGGAATGTATGCCTATGAGCTGGATAAAAATTTATTACATATTTTAAAAGATGAATTAGATAACTATAAACAAGCATATCATCTCAAGGATTACACTGATATGATTGAAAAATTTAATGTGGCAGAATTGTGTCCGAAATATGACGTAATATTTATTGACGAGGCACAAGATTTATCGCCAATCCAGTGGGAAATGTTTGATGTTTTGAAGAAAAATTCTAAACATGTTATATTAGCTGGTGATGATGATCAAGCTATTTATGGTTGGGCTGGCGCAGACGTTAAAAGATTTCAACAAGAACCTGCAAAAGAAATTGTATTACCTAAGTCTTATAGGGTTCCTAAATTAGTTCAACATATTGCTGACAACATTTTAAGTAGAATACCAGACGACAGAAGAATTAAAAAAGAATGGGAAGCACGAGATGAACAAGGAGGAATATATTTTGGGACATCTATTGAAGATGTTCCTTTAGAGAAAGGAAAATGGTTGGTATTAGCTAGATATAATGATAAACTAATAAAACTTAAACCTGACCTAAGAGAAAGAGGGATTTATTTCGAATATAAAAATAGAAAAAGTTATAAGACACGGCTCTACGCAGCCATACAAAATTACACTCGTTGGACCAATGGGTCATTACTTTCTATTTCAGAGTGTCGTGATCTTTTTGAATATCTTGGTAAAACTTTTCCCGAGAAAGAGGAGAGAATGTACGATCTAAAAGAATTTGGATATAGCAATACTCAAAGATGGTTTGATGTTTTTGAAACAGAACCTGATGACAGTCTTTACATTAGAGATATGTTACAACATGGTGAAGAATTGTCTGCTGCACCCAGAGTTAAATTGTCAACAATTCATGCAGCTAAAGGAGGTGAAGCAGATAATGTTTTACTTATCTTAGACAACACTAAAACTATTCGGGAAGCTATTGAAAAAAGTCAAGACAAAGAAGATGAAGAAAACAGAGTTTGGTATGTAGGCGTCACCCGTACTAAACAAAATTTATATATGGTGACAGCAAGAAAGGAGGAACAAGGATATGACATCGAAAGCTTACAATAGACAAGTCGGAGGATCACATTATAAAAATATGAAAATTCAGCCAAGTCAATTTATTAACGAGAATCATTTGCCTTTTGCAGAAGGATCGGCTATAAAATATATATGCAGACATGCAGCGAAAGGAAAAGAACAAGATATTGATAAAGCAATACATTATCTAGAGATGATTAAGGAAAGAGATTATAAATGAGGGTAGTAAAAAATTTTTTAAAAGAAGATTATTTTAATAAACTTAAAGCCGCATTTGTGGACCATAATCCAGATCTTCCATTTTACATACAACAAAGAGTGGCTTTTGAAACTGGACCAATAGATAAAGAACATTTTTATTTTACTCATCTTCTTTTTAACAATTCTATTAAGAGCTCCTACTACGATTTAGTAAAACCTTTTATTTGGGAGATACTTAAAGTGAAAGCATTAATACGAGTCAAAGTAAATTTGTACCCTAGAACAGATAAATTAATACATCACGATCCTCATAATGATCATGATTTTAAACACAAAGCTTTAGTGTTTTCTTTAAATACTTGTGATGGAGGAACACGTATAGGCAAAAAATTTATACCAAGCATAGCAAACCAAGCATTATTTTTTGATGGAAGTGTTATGCATAACAGTACTACTTGTACTAACAAACAAGCTAGACTTAACATTAACTTTAATTATTTTTAATGAGAATACCTAAATTTGAAGCTCAAACCGAATGGGTTAAACCTACAGAATTTCCAGATCTACGACAAGTAGATGAAATTGCAATAGACTTAGAAACAAAAGATCCAGACCTAATTAAAAAAGGATCTGGTGCTATTATTGGTAATGGAGATGTTATAGGTATTGCTGTCGCTACTTCTTTTTACAAAGGATATTTTCCAATTGCTCATGAAGGCGGTGGGAATATGGATCGTAAGCAAGTTTTAAATTGGTTAAAAGATATACTTGAATCTCCTTCAACAAAAATATTTCATAATGCTATGTATGATATTTGCTGGTTAAGAAAGTTAGGATTTAAAATTAACGGGGACATTGTTTGCACTATGATAGCAGCAGCTATTACAGATGAGAACAGATTTCGTTATGATCTCAACAGTTTATCGTGGCACTATCTAGGTTATGGTAAGAATGAAGCTGCCCTTGCAGAAGCTGCATCTGAATGGGGAATAGATCCTAAAGCTGAAATGTATAAACTTCCTGCGATGCATGTTGGATCTTATGCAGAAAGAGATGCTGAAGTAACACTAGGACTCTGGCAAGAGATGAAGAAAGAAATTATCAGTCAGGACTTAGAAGACGTCTTTGATCTTGAAACAGAACTTTTTCCATGTCTAGTTGATATGAGATTTAAGGGAGTAAGAGTTGATATAGATAAAGCACACGCTATGAAGAAAGAATTTAAAAAAGCAGAACAGGATTTATTACACAAAATAAAAGGCGAAACAAATATTGATACACAGATCTGGGCAGCAAGAAGTATTGCTAATGTGTTTGATGTATTAAGATTAGAGTACCCACGTACAGATAAAACTTCAGCTCCGTCATTTACTAAAAATTTTTTACAAGAACATAAACATCCTGTAGTAAATATGATTGCTAAAGCTAGAGAAATTAATAAAGCTCACACGACTTTCATTGATTCTATTTTAAGATACGAACACAATGGTAGAATTCATGCAGAGATAAACCAATTAAGAAATGCAGGAGGAGGAACAGTTACCGGAAGATTTAGTTATCAGAATCCAAACCTGCAGCAGATTCCTGCACGGAACAAAGATCTTGGACCTAAGATTAGATCATTATTTATACCTGAAGAAGGATGTAAGTGGGGTTGTTTTGATTACAATCAACAAGAACCAAGACTCGTAGTACATTATGCTTCACTCTATAAACTTCCATCAGTCTATGATGTTGTAGATTCTTATAAAGAAAATACTAAAGCAGATTTCCACCAGACAGTAGCCGACATGGCGGAGATTCCTAGATCTCAAGCCAAGACAATTAACTTAGGATTATTTTATGGAATGGGAAAAGCTAAACTACAAGCAGAACTAGGAGTCACTAAAGAAAAAGCATCAGAATTATTTAATCAGTATCATGCCAAGGTTCCATTTGTTAAACAACTAATGGAGAAAGCATCTAATAGAGCACAGGACAGAGGACAGATTAGAACTTTACTTGGAAGATTATGCAGGTTTCATTTATGGGAACCAAACAGTTTCGGGATGCATAAAGCTATGAGTCACGAAGATGCACTCAGGGAACATGGTCCAGGGATTAGAAGAGCTTACACATACAAATCACTTAATAAATTAATTCAAGGTAGCGCTGCCGATATGACAAAAAAATCTATGGTAGAACTTTATAAAGAAGGAATTACAGCACATATTCAAATTCATGATGAGCTGGATCTTTCTATTGAAGATGAAAAACAATCTCAAAAAATCATTGAGATTATGGAGAATGCTGTTACACTTGAAGTTCCTAACAAAGTAGACTATGAGTACGGGTCTAATTGGGGAGACATTTACGATTAACCAGGAGGAAACTATGGAAAAAGTAAAACACGTTTGGACACTAGCGAAAGCTCATCCAAAAATTGCTATAGCTATAGCAGTAGTAATAGTAGCCGTTTATATCCTAGCTTAGGAAGGTATATGATACATGGCTTATCTAAATGCAAACATACCTGTGACGTATGCACAGATCAGGAGAGAATATCTTTATGACCTTACCAGACATCATGGAGAAGCTGAAGACTGCATTATCTTTGGCATGGGATCGATTACAGGTCGCCCGATCTTGTTTCATGCAATTATGGAAAATGGGGCTGTATTTTATCGTTTGCCGATTTCGGCCTTTATCCAACGAGGATATAATATCAAAGAAGTTCCTAGGATGCGACTTGACGAGTTGGAGCTTTGGAATTGTTTTAGTTACTATCCTGCTATTACTTCTTACGATATCCTAGACGGACAAGCCGGCAAATACATTGGTAAAGATAAGAAATGGCATCACGGCAAATATCTTTTTACAGTTGACTGGGCTCACCCAGAGAGTAATATAGTAGACACAGATCATTCTGAAGTTCCACACGAACATAAGTGTGCACATATACTTGCGTTAAACGACGGCAACTATGCGGCTCAGCCAAACAATAGATTAATATGGGATATACCTTCATTTACAGTGAAGGATGACATCCCTGACTGGAAAGTTCAAACTTCAGAATGGAATGTAGAAGATAGCGGAGCATGGAAAACGGAAGATACTGATAAGTTCTTCTATGAAATTGAGGAGAAAAAGAAATGAGCGATAAATTTTGTATAAAATGTAATCATCTATGCCACTGTATAGAGGCAGATCACAGCGATTGTAAGTGTGAAAACTGCGATTGTAAAGAACCTGAAGGTATGGTAATAGACGACACTGAAGAATGCGAGGCATGTCAATGAAAAATATATGTATAATGTTAGCTCTGTTATTTACTTTGAGCGCCTGTTCAATCGGGCACAAATGTACTTATACTCAAGAGGGGACTAGGATCTCTTCTTGGCTATGGTTCACTAAAGAAGTACCAGCAGACTTAAGCAAAGAAAATTGTAACTAAGATTAAACCAAAGGAGGATCTATGAGTAAATTAAAAAAACTCTGGATTAGATTTAAAGTACACTTACTTAAAAGTTACTTTGAACTGAATGGGATATTGAAAAAGAAAAAGCAGGATTAATGATTAATGAAAATAGTAGACGTAATAAAATCAAACTTTGTGATGATACCTGTAGTAGCTTCGGTTATCTTTGGATCGTTCACTGGTATTAAATACGTCATTAATTTAAACGACACTATTCATACTAACAAACAAGAAATTATAAATCTCAGCAGAGATTTAGCAGTAGAACAAGAAAAAGTATCTGATCTCAGAACTAGACTTGCAGCAGCCGAATCTACATGGCAGATGGCTGAAAACTTATACCAAACATTAGCTAACACGGTAAGGGAGCATTCTTATGATATTAAGGATATTAATCGCGATCTTAATAACTAGCGCATGTTGGTTATATACTCTCAATGCTGAAGCACGAAACGAGTATTTAAATGATTATCCAGCTGAATGTAGAACGGGTGAGATTGATGTATCTATATATCAACGTGAACAAGACTATCGTACCTATGACACCAGTGATTATGATGAGGATTCGGTAAGACTAACATTTAGAAAGTATCTAGGTAATTTACAATGTAAGCAAAAAAATGACTTACACCTAGAAAACATGCAACTTAAACAACAACTAGAATTGTTTAAAATGTGTACTAAATTCAAGCGAAATCCTAGCTTTGAACTCAATCCAAACTTTGCTTTACTAGCTTCAAAGTGTAGCGGAATAGTGAATGTTAACGACGATGATAGACCTAAAGGAAACCACTGGGAAAATCTTAAAAAAGAGTATATAAAAGAGAACCCGGGGGAATATATGGGGACTAAAATATTGATACCAGAAGATCTTGATGGACCTCTTCCAGAGCCGGTTGATGAAGAAGCTGAATGGAATGCGATAGATTAATATGATGGAAAAAATTTTAACGATGTTGGTTGGACTCCTAATAGCATTAGGAGGCTGGAGTCTATCTAGAACTTTTGAACTTTCAACTATTCAAGCAGTACATGAAAATCAAGTAGAAAAACTTGAAAGAAAAGTAGAAAAATTAGAAGATCAAATGAATCGTATGATGGATTCAGATGAAGAAATCATGGAACAACACGAAAAATTATTTAAAAAATTAGAACAAGGCAACACAGGGTATAGTTATAACTAATGGCTAAACCTTTAAAAATTTCTGAAGAGGCCGCTGTGCAAATGCCAATGAAAACGGTAGCCTCGTTGATCGCGATGGTCGCAATTGGAACGTGGGCTTACTTCGGTATTATAGAAACTCAAAATAAACTTTCAACAGAAGTAGAATTAATGCAAAAAGATTTAACTGAGAACACAGAATTTAGAATCAAATGGCCGCGGGGCCAACTTGGTTCGCTTCCCGCAGATAGCGAGCAATTTATGATGATCGAGGATTTATATAAGACCACCGAGAAGTTAAACAAACATATTGAATCTATGGCTTTAAACAAAGTCAACATAGAATTTTTAAGAAAACAAATGGATAAAGTTTTAGATGATATTGAAAAGCTTAAAGACCAAAATAGAGAGATGCATTATAAAAACGGAAATGGAGATCATAAATGAACCCAGAAGTAGTATGTAAAACCTGTAAGTGTCCATGCCATTGTGATTTTGAAAAACACTCTACCTGGGGAGGACCACCTAGTCAATTCAGTGGAGAGTGTGATTGTGATAAATGTGAATGTGATAAAGAAGGAGAATAAAAAATGATAGAAGCTGTATTTGCATTACTGATGTTTGTAAACGGAGAGATTAAGGAAGCGCGTATCCAAGAATCGATGGGAATGTGCCTTAGCGGAAAACGTAAAGCGGAGAGACAGTATTCAGAAACTGTATCTTACAAATGCTGGAAAGGTAACGCAGAGCTAGAGGATAATATTGACGGGTCTAAGTCAATTAAAAAATTAATCATTGAATAAGAAAACATACTCTTTTTTTCTTAAAAAGAATCGTAGAAAAAACCCCGTAGCCAAAGCTTTGAAGTTCTTTACTTCTAAAGTCAAAGAAGATAAAACCAAGTATGACAGAAAAAAAATCAACAAAAAATCTCTTTGGGAAGGGTTTTAGTTTAAAGACCGAAGTTACCAATGGAGAGTGCCCTATATGTAAAGCCCCAAGTGTTTTTGTATCTCTTTATAAAAATTATTATCGATGTATGAATTGTGGTGAAGATACAGAACAAAAAGTTAACGGAGTAATTAGTTATATTCCTATTAGTGGCGGCAAAAAGAATCTACCAACTCTAACGTTTAATAAAGATGGCTAAAGCACCAAAATTTGGTATCAATATATATCATAAAAGAACCCCTAAAAAGAGACCAGGCAGACATGCCAAATCAGTTTCAAAAAGAATACCTCGTAGAAAGCCTTATGTAGGTCAAGGTCGTTAACTAAGTTTACAAATTTACATAATTCATTTACAAAAATTTTCCTTATTTACAAGCAATACCAACATTTTTGTTGCATCCCATAGAATTGTCAATTATGTCAATAATATGACAATACAAAAGACTCAATTTCAGAATTCAAACTGTGTCGTTCATGACGATACCCACGACTGGGGCGGGAAAGACCCCTTTATGAGAGAACAAGAAGAATTAAGAGAAAGTTATCAACAATCTTTGAGAAATAAGGCAGAACGAGAAGAACCTAAAAAATAATTATTTTTAGTGTTGACAAATATCCCACATTAACCTATATTAATTAAAGGCTCCTGGGTACGAGCTCACCTAACAACTGCCCTAAACAGATCAAAAGAAAGATGAAAACATGAGTAAAAAAATAACATTAACTACTAACAATATTGGTCATAGACAATGGGCCACCTTGATTTTAGAACTTAATAATATGTCTAAAGCATGGAAAAGATTTGGTGTTAACATAAAAATAACAGCACCAAGATCTCAAAATATAATAAAGTGGGGAAATAAAACGAACGATGAAAGAGATATTCAGTCAGAAGTTCATTCTTGAGTCAAACCAATCCAAGTCTGCTGAACAGGACCTATGGATAGCTGTGTTGAGTAAGGCGGCACATGACGCCGTCTATACATCCGATTGGAGAGAAGCACTCCTAGCTATTGCCTGGTTTAAATCAGGTAATTATAATTTTAGAAAAGTATGCGAATACGCAGGACGTGATCCTGAATATGTACATAGAGTAATGGAGCTTCCAATTAAGCGAAGAGAAAAAGAGATGGAAAAACATGGCGTACGTAGCACTATGCGGATTGTGTAGAGGTAATGGTTATATAACAGTTGAAGTTAAGGCCGAAGGAGAATTACCAACAAAAGAAATTAAACAATGTTGGTTATGTGAATCTAAAGGTGAAAGAACTTTGAAAAACCAAGCTGAAGTAGATAAGTTTATTTATGAAACTTATTTTAAAAAAGAATGAAATATTTTGTAGTGCTTATTCTTCTATTTAATGGAGAATTAAAAACTGAAAGAATCTCTTACCCTATGTCGTTGGGATGTTTTGACGCGGGCCAAGCTCACATTGAAAACATTGCTAGCTACAAGGATAAAGGTTTAACTGGTGATCCAAAAGATCAAGGATGGTATCTTCATGACGGAAGAGGCACGGTCCAGGGATTCTATTGTGATTAATGAGTCATCGTTTCTTTGCAATAATACTTCAAAGCGATTCTGTGTTGATTAACATAGGCAGCTCCCATTCTATCAATAATGGCTACTGACTCTTTGTGAGCCTGACGGGAGCAGGCATACCAACTGTCAAATAAGACAGGGTATTCTTTTGGTTCTGCGCATTGTTGTCCATTAAAAAATGAACAAACCCAAAAAATTAAAACAAATTTCATATTGACAACCATTGTAATTTATGAGATAAATCCCATATATGAAAACAACAGAAAGAGGTATAACACATGACAGACATTAGTCGATATAAAAATGTTTCGTTAACAAAAGAAACTTATCAAAACTTAGATAAGATAAGAAAAGTCATCACTCCACACATTGTTCAAAGTCGTAGTGGAACTATTAATATTCTAGTTAATAAAGAAATGCAGAAACTAAATGGAAAAGTTAAAAGCAAAAAAGAAGACTAGAATTTGTCCACGTTGTAGGGGAAACGGTTATTTTACAGTAAAAGAAAGTGTAGGTAATCAAGTGGATAAAGTAGTACAATGCCCTATGTGTAATTCACAAGGAGAACTAGATGATGAAAGTGATGATATCCTTATTACTTCTGATGGTATTGTCGCACTGCAGTAAGTTTGCTTTATTGACAAGCGGAAGCAGTGTCGCCATCAGTCAGAATGCTTATGCCAAGGCTTATAGTGGCGTAGATATTTTAACAATTATAAGCACAGATAAAGATATAAAAACTCATGTATATGAGAATATTAGGAAGGACGTTGAGTGACAGTACACGAAGCAGACATAGAAAGAATGAAAAGAGGACCCCATGATCTAGAAGAAAGGATAGATCAATTAGAAAAACAAAAAGAATTATTAAAGAGTCATTGCAAGAAGGCAGGAGATACAATTAAAAAGTTAGAAGATCAGATCTCTAGACTAAAAGGTGATATAGATCGATTAGTGGAGGAGAATAATAATATAAAAATTATAAAAGAAAGTAATAAATGAGAGAAATGACACCGACTGAACGAGCTTATGTGGCTGGAATCGTAGATGGTGAGGGATATATTGAGTTTGTACAACGAGATAGAATCCGTCATGATCGACCCGGAAAACCTATTCATAAAGTTATGAACATTAGATTAGAGGTCCCCCAGGTAGATGGCAGGCTGATTGATTACTTAATGGAGACCACGGGAGAAGGGAACAGGGATCTAAAAAAGTATCCTAACAATCCGGAATGGCAAGATCAACATCGTTGGCGAGTTAGTTATAGAGGTGTTTACCGAATCCTTAAGCAAATTAGAAAGTATTTAATTGTAAAACAGGAAAAAGCAGAACTTGTTATCAATCACTATGATAAAATTTTTTCTAAAAAAACTTTTGGAAAGGGAGGCTTTGGAGTTAAATGAATAAAGAAGATCAAATATACCATGAGATTTTAGATCATGTTTTAAAACTGTTAAGTCGACATGAATCTATTGTTATGATAGCAGGTGCTTTAATGGTAATTGCTAAACGTCTGTATAAGACTCATTTAAATAAGAATGAGTATAAAAGAGTTATGAAGGTTGCAACTGAATTAGATGTTGAACCTTATGATATTAAAAAAGGAACATTACATTGAAAAAATTAAAAATGAGAGTTTTATTATGGATTCAAGGCTGGACCGGCCAATTGAATTCCTGGGCATGGAGAGAGTGGAATAAACTTCATCGTCAGGATTGGGCAAAAGGTTATGAAAAATGGAGAAAGGAAAACAATAAATAATATGAGATATACATACAAGGTAAGAGAATTACTAAAAGGGTTAGAAGACTTTACCGAGGTTGGTGAAGCAAAACAAATGGAAGCTATGTCTTTAAAGAAATTAAGACGTAAACTTGATGCTAAAAAACAGTATCATGTAGAGTACAGAAATAAAAAAAATAATTTTATATCTGCAACTATATCAGGAATACAAAGTGAATAATATATTTGTAGTTATATTTACTTTTCTAGGTCTAATGACTTTGTTGAGTCTATATATGTTGGTAACCTTATGAGGAATAATATGAAAAAAAGATTTGAAATATGGTCCCTGTATTACAGACAAGAAATTGTTTGGTGTATAATTGGACTTATAGTTGGATTCATACTTGGAGCTTTAATAATATGAAATGGAACAAACTATATAACTATCCACCTTGCGTGCGTAGTACAACCGATGGTCTTAGGACTTATGATATTGGTAACGAAAAATTACCGAGTGTTACGACTATATTATCCGCGACTCAGTCGGACGAGAAGAAACAGTCTTTAGCTGATTGGAGAGCTAGAGTGGGTCCTGAACAAGCTGATAGAATCAAGGATACCGCAGCCATGCGTGGTACAGCCATGCACAAGTACCTTGAAGCATATATTGAGGGAACAGGGCACAAGGACCTGACAAGCATAGGGCGTGAGGCAGAACCCATGGCGAAAAAGATTATTGAATCAGGCCTCGGGGATCTGGAAGAAGTCTGGGGCTCGGAGGTAACTTTATACTATCCTGGTCTATACGCAGGCGCTACTGACATTGTAGGAGTCTATCAAGGCAGACCAGCCATAATAGATTTTAAACAAACTAATAAACCAAAAAGACGTGAATGGATATCCGACTATTTTAGTCAACTTGGGGCATATTGTATGGCTCACAACTATGTTTATAACACGAAGATTCAGACTGGAATCGTTCTAATGTGTTCAAAAGATGGCATGTTTCAGAAGTTTGAAGTATCTGACAAGGAGTTTGTAAACTACCAACATGAATTCTTGAAGAGAACAGACCAATATTACCAAAATGTACCAAAACACAAAAGCGATAAAGATACAAAAAATGATGAAAAAGTATAGTAAATTAGCCATTAATTTAAATTGTACCCTATGTATACACTTTTCTCTATAAAAATAAAAAAATTTTTTTTATTTTTTTTAAAAGTGGTTACAATTGGTACAAAAGCTAGAATTGTTGTATACCAACACTTATTCGCTCAAATTTGTATCTTAGAGCAGGATACAATTGGTTACAAAAGATACAATTTTATAAAAAATGCTCAAAAAGCTAGCAATACCAACAACTTAAGGGTCGCGCGCACATGATTCACTCTTTCTTATTTTTATTTTATAGTAGGGGGAGTATACAGTAGTTATGAAAAGGAAAAAGTCTAAATATAAACACATAGTCATAAATAAGAAGAAATATTATTTCTACAAAATAACGTGGTTGGATATCACGGGTGATGCCGGGCATGCTAGTGCTGATGAGTTTGATAAGTTTGAATGTGCAAAGATGGTTACCTTTGCTTACATATATAAAAAAACTAAAAAGTTTGTATGGACCTTTAGTAGTTTCGATACCAAAGAGGAAGTGTTTTCAGATAGAAACATTATACCTATGGGGTGTGTATTGAAATCAGAAAAGAGAGACGTATAGGAAAGGAGATAAATATGCCAAAGAAAAAGAAGAAAAAGAAAAAAGCTAAGACTAAGAAAAAAAAGAAAAAGAAAAGATAATTAGTCTTTAGTCAGAAGCTCCTTAGCTTCTATCACTTTCTCGTTCTTCTCTTTGATTGTTTTCATTCTTTCATAGAGTTGATCGAGATTGAGATCATCAATATTGCCGTGTCTTATTATCTTCTGGTCAATATAGAAACCAGCCGCCTTACCTCTAGCAATTTCCGTAGTAGCCGCAGCCGCTAGATTCTTACTGTCTTTTTTGGCTCTGTCTCTAATTTTACCTAGTTCTTCCAGGTGTCCTTCAAAGCTTATGCCATATTTTTCCCTTACTTCATCTCTAAGATTACTAATGTAAGCACAGACAAGAGGGTATTTAATTGGGTTAGTCATCTTTGACCCTTCGTTGGCAGCGTCAGAATAGCCAGCCAGTTTGGCTGCCTCTGTTTTAGTGATAGGATTCCCATCAACTCCATAGACTATGAGTTGGGCAAATTTCATTTGCATGGGTGTTAGCTGCTTTTTAGGTCCTGGCATAATATTGCATAATATAATAGTTATTGTATATATTCAATACTAATGATAAACGGAAAATCATTCAGACAAGCTTTGGATAAGTTTTTTGAAAGCCCTACTAGCGGCAACGCAAGGGTTCAGATTCAATTACCTAATGGCCAGATGATGGATATTAGGGAGATTAATCTTCTAGAAAACAGAGTTATTGGTGATAGAGAGTCGCATAGATTAGTACTCGTAGCCGAACCAGAAAGAGCGCGTATGAGTAAAATAATTGGAAAACTATAACCCTCTCTAGGGGCGGTTAGACCACCTATGTTAGAGAGACAACTTTGGAAGAAATTAAAAAATGAATCTAAAAATATTTCGTGGACAAGGCTTGAAAATTGGGCTTTATTCGGTACTCCTGATCTTCTGGGCTACCCTCCTAGCGGCAACTTTTTCACACTTGAATTAAAAGCGACCACCCCTAAAAAACCCTATTTGGTGCGCTGTTCCCCGCACCAAATATCTTTTCACATTAAGCATCCCAGA